>Ga0315915_1004360_pt1 | contig 17894 bp, 4 predicted proteins | sample MpolbnodulesMG_FD_207738 | JGI IMG/M metagenome (GOLD analysis project Ga0315915, IMG submission 207738) | Medicago polymorpha root nodule microbial communities from Los Angeles, California, United States - branched nodules | ecosystem: Host-associated > Plants > Roots > Nodule | place: USA...
AGTCTGATTATAAGGCGAAATCGGTGGTTGCGATGTTTTCCTTAGTTAGGGGAAGCTTGGAAATGGCGGCATCGGTTGTTTGCATATGAGGAGGAGATGGTGGGTGAGTGTAGGGCTATTTTACTTGATATCATTTTACAGGTTAATAGTCCGGATGAATGGATGTGGCTTCACAATCAAGGTGATGGTTACACTGTTCGTGGTGCCTATCAGTTGCTCACTCATCAGAAGGATCATCACTTGGATACGGTCTTGGCTAGCGTTTGGTATAAATAGGTTCCGTTGAAGGTGTCTATTTGTGCTTGACGCCTTTTGCGCAACAGATTGCCGACTAAGGATAACTTGGTTCGGCGAGGCATTATTTCAACAGAGAATCATTTTTGTGTTAGTGTTTGCGGTCACATAGAATCAGCTCAACATTTGTTCCTTAATTGCAATTTATTCAGTTCCATGTGGATGCAAGTGTGGTCTTGGATTAGTTTTAATTCGTTGGATCTTAATAATATTATGGATCATTTTATTCAGTTCTCTTACTCTACAAGTGCTTCTCGTGCTCGCCGAGATTTTTAACAATTACTATGGTTTGAATCTGTGTGGGTCTTGTGGACAGAAATAAATAATAGGTTATTTAAATTGAAACAAAGGTCAATTATGTAATTGTTAGATAAAGTACAATTGATTTCTTTTTGGTGGCCGAAGGAAAAGTATATTAAATTTCCTTTTGGCTATCATTAGTGGTGGCAAGACCTGTTAGCTTGTTTGGGCATTGGTTGATGTTGTTTTTGTTTGGTTTGTATTTTTGTAAACTTTATGTAGTCTCTATTGTACAACTTGTGCTAGAGGGACTCCTATTTGATTGTTAATATACATCTCATTTTAGCTTGTACAAATTTTTACTTTTTTTTGTAAAGATCAGTTAAGTTCAACCTAAATTTTAAGTCGATAGACATCTCGCATCTTATCATAGCGTATCAATTTGGGTTGCCACCATCCACACGCTAAGTTAAATAGTTTTTGGAAAATTATAAGTATGTTTTCTGAATTGTCTGTAATTAAAAAAAATGTTCTTTGATAACACAAATTTTAATTTTTTTTTTTAAATGTATTAGTTTTTCATGATAAAAAATAAGTTCTTAAAAATTCAAATTTTAATTTGTTGAGTATCTTTTATTCCATACGAAAAAAACTCGATCTGAGTACTACTGTTTTAAGGAACTAAAGTAACAAGAAAAAAAAGGAAAAAAGAATGTACGGTGTGCATAGGGAGAAGAATAAAGTAATTTGAATTTTTTGACAATCTAATTTTTTTTTAATATTATTTTTTTTTTGTTCTAGAAAACTAACACTACTTTTTTTTTTTTGAAGGAAAAACTAACACTACTTATCACATGTTCCACTAAAATGGAAAAATAAAAATAAACTGTATTTGAAAAAATGATAAATAAAAATAGTTAAAAATCAAAAAACGTAATATTTTTTTTAAAGATGGGGGTGGAAACTAGATGTGACGGTATAAATAAAAAAATGCTTCTATTTTCTTCATTGAGTCGATGACGGGAGGAATTTTCCATCAATTAGCCCAATCAACTATGTGGCTTGAATAGAAGAAAACCAGATTTTCGAGTAAGTTACTTTGTAGACCTCTAAAATTTCTCCAATCCACCCCAAAGTTACCTATTTACTTCCAACGGCAGTTTTTTTTTAAAATTAAACTAACCCATCTAATTTGGTTCATCCGATCTAAAAAGTGTTGAAGAACAGTTAAGTACCATTGAAGAGACGAATGACAGTTAAGTGTCGCTCGGGCAACAATAATTACAAAAATGAGAAATTTTGAAAATGAGAAGAGTAATTTTTTATTTTCTAAACAAAATTATTATAAGCTACATAGGACTTGCATTGACCCATGCATACGCTATATTCTGCCTCTATAGAAGAAGAATAAACATTCCAAGGTGTTTTGTTTAGGTACAATATTGGTTTTTGAATTAATAGATTTTGTAAAATCTATCCAATAGACCAAGTACAACCCCATCAGTTTCGCCAACAACCCATTATCGGGCTCATTTATTTTTTTTGAATACTGATCTTCTCCCAACACTGCGTGACTTAACTAACGCACCATATAAGCTCTGTGTGACTTAAGTCAAGCACCACTGACATGTGTGCGAGTTAACTCACGCAAGTTGGCCGATGGATAGAGCTCGAGAACACACGTTTTTGGGACTTTGGTCAATGTATTTTAATTGGTTTTGCACGTTTTTGTTAAGTTTTCACGTTTTTTGACTATATTTATTGTAGATATAACCTATGTTACAATCTCCTCCTATAAATACACCTCTAAACTTCCTCATTTCCTCACATCATCTCTCCCCATATGAATCTCCTTTTCCTTCTTTTTTCCTTCTTTATTTTGGTGTAACAAGAGAAATAGGCAAATTCTAGTGATAAAATGATGAGTAGTGAGTAGCTTTCTAGGAAAAAAAATCAGATTGGATAAAACTAAATGTGCAGATTTAGTTTTACCACATGAAGGCTGGTTTTCTTCTGGATTTCTTTCAGTTTTTCCACCGGAAGCTAGGTTTTCTAGTGGTTTTTTTTAGTTTTACAACCGGAAGGTAGGTTTTCTGGTGGATTTTTTTCTTCTGCAGATTTAGTTTTACCCTATTGTAAATGTAATAAGAATTATATTAATAAAATGATATTTTTTATCTACTATTTTTGTTTCTTTATATTTTTTAATTTTTGCATTTATTTTATGATTGTGGGTTGAATTAATAAATTTGAATAAAGTAAATAAATGAATTAGAATAAATTCAACGTTAATTCTAATAAAAATTGCGTATTGAATAAATTAGAATAAAGTTACGTATTAATAAAAATCGAAAAAAGGCCTAATTAAACTCAGCGTGAATTCGAATAAAGTTGCATATTGAATAAATTCGAATAAAAGTTACATTACATTACATTACATAAACAACATGTAGATCAACTATATATTTTATCACATCAAATTCCTTCATATAAGACGGGTCATCACAAAGATAGAGGTGCATTCCGTGACACTCATCTTATATGAAGGAATTCGATATCATAACTCATATAGCTGATTCTCAATAATACATGTTCGTAAATTTGTCCTATCATTACATTACATTACATATATTCGGGTTGCACCTCCAAACTAAAACAATTGTCTTACCTCTGAAATGGTAAAGTAAAACTAGCTAAACACCAGGACTCAAACATTCACCCGGAATTTCTATTGTTCTATTCAAAAGATTAAATTTTTGTTAGGCTTGGTTTAAATGAAGGTATTAAAATGTCAAGGAATGAACCAACCTAACAAGAATTTAATCTTTTGAAGTTTGGGAACTGGCATTTAGCAAATTTGAATTCTCATTTCAGGGTAAGACAATTGTTGTAGTTGGAAGGTGCATTCCCAACCTAATCACGATCCCTGCCTAATCACAATCTTTTGGCGGAATCAGACTCTTGATAATATCTTCAGCTGATCTCAGCAACGTTACCCGCATATCGATCCACTGGAACACGCTGTGCTCCCAAAACATGCTCCTCACGTTTTCGTCGTTTGTTAATTCCACCCAACTGAATGATATTCTCCCATCGTCGAGCGTTGGACGTTTATACCGAACGTATTCCACCTTCCTTGTGTCTCTGGGGTTGACTCCTTGGTTGAATTCATTCAGTTGATCCTTGAGACCTCTTAACGTTACACCAATGCACCGAACCTTCAACCTCTGAGGTTCTCCGCTGTTTAATTGTGCATGAACGTCGATCCACCCGACCATTGTTTCATATCTACACAATAAGAAATTATAAATAATCAATAAAAAACTCATTCAAACATTTCATCAAACACTTGGAGTGCAAATTATAAATAAACCCTAAAACTCATAACTACAACATTAACATGCAAACATCTAAACACAATTAAGCAACATAAGTCATTTACATGTAACATTGTATCATATCTTGCAAGAAAAATCAAATTTTGAACAAACCCTAAATCTAAAAAAATTCTCTAAAACTCAAAAATACAACATAAACATGCAAACATCTAAACATTTAAGCAACACAAGTCATTTTTATGAAATCTTTGTATGATTTCTTGCCAAAAAAATCAAAATTTAAACAAACCCTAAATCTAAAAAAATTATAATTTAAGAGAAAAAATCTAACATATAAACATGAAAGGTTAATGGTGTTTGATTATGAAAACTTACTTGTTATTGGAATGTTGTTTGATTTGAACTTGAAGAAATTTTGGATTTGAGTGTTTTGAAAGAGATTTTGAGATTATTTTGAGAAATGAGGAAATGAGGTGTTCTGCCTTGTTTAAAACAGCACGTAACGTGAGTTAACTAACGCGACGTTAGTTAACCCACGCAGCGTTAGTTAAGTAAGACATCATTTAACACATGCGTTACTTAACTAACACATAAGTATTTTCGGCAAGGCAGTTGGACCCGAGCAAAAAGTGCTGGGAAAAGAGCAGGATTCTTGTTTTTTTTTTCCTAGTAGTTTTGTGGATAGATTCACAAGCTTTATGTATGAGGAAATTTCTCTGTATGAAGAAATGAGAAGTCTAATGTACAAACTCTGGTCCCTGCATGTAAAGTCTCTAATAACTATCAATTGAGCTTTATGAGACCATTCATTCATTGTTATTAATAAAAATAATGAGTGTTTAATATTTTTTAAGAAACAAATGTATAAAATTAGCATAATATAATACTCTCTCTGTCCCATAATAAGTGAGTCATTTGGAGAAAAAAAAAGTTGTCCCAAAATAATCAACTCATTTCAATTTTCAATACAATATTAATTAGAGTACTCTATTAATTATTATTTTTTCAGTTATAACTCTAATTAATACTATTTTCATTACTCTCAATTCAATTATACTTTGCATTTATGATAATGAGGAATGCACCATATTTGATAAGACACTCAAAATAATTTTTCTATCTCTCTCTTTCACTTATGCACGTTTTCTTAATATGTGTGAAATGAACAAAAAAAAACTCATTTATAATGAAACGGAGAGAATACTTTTTTTTGTCAGGAATATAATATATTACTTATAGATAATAAAATCATGTTTTTTTTCAAAATATATATATGCACTTAAATTATAAGATTCTTTTTTTGAAGGAAAGTACAAAAGTGTATAAATAGATTTTGATTCAAAAAATGACATTTTTTATAACAACAAATAATCATTGAAACTTCCACGTACAAGTGGAGAAGTTGGTGAAGGTGAGAAAAACACAAGAAGGGGGGTTGAATTGTGTTGGCTTTTATGGTTTCTTTTTCTTGGTGTTAATGACCTGGTCAAAATATGAGGTATATAGATTCTGACTCAGAGTCTCAATACAGCGAATAAGTACAAAACACAGATAAAGAGGCACACAAAGAGAGAAAGCAGACACAAAACAATTTTATATTGGTTCCTCCCACAACACAGGAGTAGTTCAATCCCCTTGCACTTCCAACGGATTTCACTATAATTCCACAGGATTACAAATTGCTCTAGGACCATTCCAAGAGACTTCTTTGCTCAAGCACAATTGCTCAAGACTTCCTTACTCTAAGACACTACCTGAAGACTTCCTTGCTCAAGGACAACTTCAAGATACTTCCCCTTGCCCAATCACAACTGATTGAGACTTCCTAATGCTTAAGGTTACACCAAGAGACTTATCTGCTCAAGCACGCATTTGAGAGACTTTCTAAATGTTTACAACAATAAATAAATCAATTTGTTCTTACACTAGATTTAACAATGGTAGTGTAAACTGAACAAATGAACAAATTCTTTAGGATTTCTAAGATATAAACTTGAATACAAAATTCGTAAGTGTTTTACGCTATTAGATTTGACAAAGTAATGACACAGTAAAATAGTAGAGTCTTGTTAATTCTTCTTCAGGTCTTCAGCTCCTTATACAGGCAGTCAATTGAGATACATTGGAGAAGAGTGTTAGCGCAAATAGATTCTTTGAGAAGCTTCAATCAAGAATGTTGGCCCTTTCCTTGATATGAATAATTCCGTTGAATAGTCCTTTGAATTTCCTTTGCTGAAAGTAGAATTATTTGTTGCATTGCGTTTGTTCTTGAGGTCCTTTGAATGTTTGCACATGTAGACAGAAGAAGACAAAAGAACTGCTCTATTAGATACTATGATAGGGATAGTTCACAAAAGAAGACAAAACCTACGTGGATTTTGGGTCCCTCAGGATTTTCTCAAATCTTAGGGTCATCCAAGTCTTTCGTCAGCTTCTGAGTCTGATGACCTTCACAAAATCTGTTAAGGTAACTCTTCAGCTTCTGTGAAGCATCATTCTTCTTAAGGATGTTGACTTATGGTTGACCTTTCTTTAGATCTTCTACCATAGTCTTCTAGGCGTCTCTTGGTTCTTCTGATACTCTTTATATGTTCGTTCTTCAACGATAGATTCATTCTTTGATTTTGCACATTTGAACTTATATTAGTATTCCAACTGTTGTTCAATACTTTGTTATTGTCTAAACCCTAGAGGAATTGTATGAATCACTCTTGTTCCAACAGTCGGGGTTCAAATCCCAGTTATAACGTCCGACCTAACAATTTTGACATTTTTGTCAATTGAGCTAAAATTTGTAGACACCATTTAGTTAAAAAAAACTACTACATTTATATCTTTTAATTTGTCAATGTATATTATAAGCTTCCCTTCAATATAGTTATCATATAAGCATGAGTATTATTTTTTTTTTTTTTTCAACGGCAAAATTTATTAATAACCAAGTCCCTGCACAAGATAAACAGAGACCGGCAAGATAAAAACAACAAAGTAAAAGGTACCGAATATAGACGAAACACCCATAAAAACACAAACACCAATACAGACAGCACCTAACCGAAGACTGACACCAACACCAATAAAAAACTAATCACCAAAACCAAGTTCTAACACCTATAGCCACTGCTCAAACCAAAACCCCCCAAAAAACCATCATACCAATCAAAACCCTTGTAAACGAAACCTTTTCCTCACATCACCACAATTGAGTTCAATTAAACACAAAAAAATAACTTACTCCAACACTCACTCAGATTCCACCAGCACTCGATCTCCGGTCCGCCGGAGAAAAGAAACTAGCCCAACAAAGGTGTGTGACGAAGGGAGTTATTGAGAAGAGAAGCTTTGTATAGGAACGATGCTAGTCTTTTCAAATTGAGAAGAGAAGACAAACTAATCCAATTTTTTTAGTTTTAAATTGGTCATTTATACCCATAAATGTGAACAAAGTAGTTCTTTAATTCAACTGAATTAAGCTCACGATGACGCTTATTTGACCATTTAACATTGAGGTGGAAGGTTCATAAAGTGTATGACACCAAAGACGATTACTTACATACTCTCTCGTCACATTTATAAACAATTATTATATTTTTAGATTCATTAAGTAACTGATATATTTGAACTATATTATAGTCTAGATACATGAATTATTCAATGAATGTGAAAAATAAATATTTTCTTATAAATGTGACCGTATAGATGAAGTACATATTTGTCTTATTATTTTCCAATTCAATTCTAATTTTACAAATAAATATTACATCAACAATATTATAAATCAGATAACCTATCAATTTTGTTTCAACCAAGATGGAATAATACACCTACAAACTTTATTTTTTAGAACGGTGAATTTAGACCTACTATCTTAGCAACAAACGTCCACATAAAATATTTTTTAACTCAGTTTAATGGAAGAAGATAATGGTACATATATTTTTTGAGTTAAAGGATCAGGTGCACATTTTCACAAAGGTAAACATCCAATTTAAAACCGTACAAAGTAAAAGGACAAATTTAATAATACACACGTTTAACTTAAAATACTTCGCGATGGTTTTGGCCTAAATTTGTTTTGACCTGTTTTGAAAAAGAAAAGAAATTCAAATGCTTGAAAACAAACTCGATTTTATAAATTAAGTATATTCATGTCTTAAAAAACTGGGTCTGAAAAAAATAAACAATATTATTTGGCCTTATTCGTTAATAAACTCTGCTAGATAGAAACATATGATATTTGATATATTATTAGGATGTTCTTTCATCCATATAACCGACTCTACTTAATAAACAAATATTGCTTGTTGTCGTTGGTTTATCCTCTTGCTAGTTTCTAGTGAAAAGAAACCCTAATAATTAAGGGTTCTACAGGATCTACCTAAGAATAAGAATAATTGTAGAGATTATTTTACTTGTAAGTTTGTATATTTAAAACATGGGTTTTTCACCAACCATAAGTTAAAAGAAAACAAGCTTTCACTTTTTCACCAACCATAAGAGGGAGGGAATGTTTCCCACAATCAAGGAAAATCAGAAAAGTTATACACTTGCTATCCATCTTTTACCTTTCTGGATAAACGGCTTATAGTTTACACTATTTTCTAATATATTCTATTGGCAACTAGTTATTGTTATCAATCATTACAGTGTAAATAATTATTATAAATTAAGCACGTTCCAAATGTTCATATGTCATACATGGCTTCAAATTCAAGTAATGTCGTTATCTACTTATCCACCTCGGTGGTCAGTGCATATTTGTCTGAGGAATCAAATTATCAACCTTAAGTACCTACTCCTTGAAAATAAAATTTTGATTAAAAGAAAAATATCAAATTTTAAACTAATTAATTAGTTAATTATAATTAGTGATTTTTTAGTAAAAAATTATAATTAATGATTTTATTATAATAAAAAAGTAATTATACCTTCAAAATAAATTAAATTTGGATGAAATTCTAAAATTAGATAGAGTTAAAGAGGTCAAATTTTCTCTTTTTAGAACACAAATATCATTATATTTTTACTTATAATCGATTTATAAAAAAAACAAAAAGGAGAAATCATTATTAATTAAAGTGACATTATATATTGACTATTTTACAACCTGTCTACGGGAGAATTTGAATTTTGTTCCTTGAAATTACAAGGTTCTGATAGATGAGATTAGAATTAGTATTTAAGAAGAGAAAACTAATATTAATTAAGAAAGAAAACTTGTTAGTTAAAAAAGTTTAAAACTTTATTATTGATGTGTAATTATTCAAGGTAAGACAGCCAAAAGTATGATTAAATTAACCCCATGTATACCTAAAAGAAATAACCATGAGTAACACATTCCTAATTGTTTATTGTAAATTGATCTTATAAAGTCATAACCAGTGCATTTGTGCAAATTATAAGTAACGAACAAAACATACATCTTTCATCAAAATTACCAATAATTTTTTCAGTTTAGGAGTTATAAAAAAAAATGTCTTCTCTAAGGTCCACTATGTCATATAATTCTAAATCAACCTTTGATGAACTTCGATGGGTGATTCATATTAGAAAAACCCTTGAAGAAGAATTTGAAGAAGAAGATGGTGAATTATCTGTAACTATTTTCAATGTGCCAAAGCTTCTTATGGCTAGTGATCCAGATTCTTATGTTCCACAACAAGTTGCAATTGGTCCTTACCATTATTGGAGACCAGAACTCTATGAAATGCAAAGTTACAAGCTTGCAGCCACAAAAAGATTCTTGAAATCACTACAAACTTTCAAATTAGATAACCTTGTTGACCAATTGACAAAGTGTGAACAAAGGGTTAGAGGATGTTACCACAAATTCTTGGATTTGAACGGAGAAACGATGGTTTGGATGATGATCGTTGATGCATCATTCTTACTTGAGTTACTTCAAATTTATGCAATGCAAGAAGGTGCAACAAAAAGGGTAGTTTCATCTAGCATGTCACATTTAGTTGACTATGCTGGTAGAAAATCAGCTCATAATGCGATGTTGAGAGACATCGTTATGCTTGAGAATCAAATTCCGTTATTTGTTTTGAGAAAATTGCTTGAGTTCAAATTCTCATCTAAAGAAGCTGCTGATGAAATGTTGATTTTCATGTTTATAGGTTTGTTTAAACAAACTTCACCTTTCAAGATGATTGAAGAGTTTCCAAGCATTAAAGTCTCCGAAAGTGCACATTTGCTTGATTTTTTTTACGACATGATTGTGCCTAAATTAGAAACAGGAAACGACGTTACTATCGATGTTGAGATTCAACAAGAAGAGGAACAAGAGAAAGGTGAAGATGAAAATTCAAAAGGCGAGTCTAGTTATGTTATGCAATCATTCAATGAAATTTGGAGAATTCTTTCAAAACTTAACAAAGGACCCATGAAATCACTCAAAAGGGTACTTGTATCAAGACCATTGAAAGTGCTTGTAAAGTTTCCATGGAAAATCATAAGCAATCTTCCAGGAGGTAAACTTCTAAAACAACCTATTGAATCTTTATTTTTCTCTAAAGAAAAAGGTGATGAAGAAAAACAAGAAAATGAAAATTCTAGTACTCTTATTAACAAGCCACCTTTGATTGAAGAAATCACTATTCCTTCTGTTAAAGAACTTGTGAAATCAGGGGTGAATTTTTCTCCTACTAATGAGAGCATATCAAGTATTAGTTTTGATGCAAAAACAAGAACTTTTTACCTTCCTATAATTGGTTTGGATGTTAATACCGAAGTTTTTCTTAGAAACTTGGTTGCGTATGAATCATCGGTTGGATCAGGACCATTGGTTATAACGCGTTACACGGAATTGATGAATGGAATTATAGACTCGGAAGATGATGCAAAGATTCTAAGAGAAAAAGGGATTATTTTAAATCACTTGAAGAGTGATAAAGAAGTTGCTGATATGTGGAACGGAATGAGCAAGTCATTGAGATTATCAAGGGTTTTGTTCTTGGATAAGACTATTGAAGATGTTAACAAGTTTTATAATAGTAGAATGAAGGTGAAAATGTTGAAATTTATGAAGTCTTATGTGTTTGGTTCATGGCAGTTTTTAACATTTTTAGCTGCTATTTTCTTGTTGCTTTTGATGGGTGTGCAAGCTTTTTGTTCCGTTTATACTTGTAGTCGCTTCTTTGGATCACTAAAAGAAAGTGATTGATTCCAATGAAGTGTTTTTTTTCTTCTTAATTTTCTTGTTTTTGCTTGTTGATTGTGACTATGTAAGTTGTGTTCTTGGAATGAAATGTAGCTATGCTATGGATTGTTTTCAATGAAGAAAAATGTATCTATAAATTAATAATTGCATAAATATATGAATTAGTGCTTTTATTTTTTTATGAATCATAAATAATATGAAGAAAACAATAGAAATAATTAAGATCACTTGATCATTTCTTACATCTCACAGTGAAGTTAAGAGATACATTTTTTTTTTACTTTTCGATTAGAATTTTATTAAGAGTCCAATCCAGTATCAAAGCGAAAATATTCTATCCACCTTCTATAAAGGGTTGCAGAGGACTCACCCTATCATTTACTCGAAGAAAGGACTAACAAAACAAAACTAGTACAAAGTATATAGAACAAAGCTGCCAATACATGCCCCAATATATAAAATTCATTCCAAACAAGTGACAAGTGACACCTCAGGGAACAAATAATCTCAAATGATAGACCCAAACAATCCAAACAAGAAATCACTTAAAGTTGAAAACAGTCCCACAATAAGGGATAAGTTAAGAGATAAGTTTATCAACAACTCTCATATTTTATCAACAACTTGCTAGTATTGTATTCCTTTGAAAACTTCCATCATAACACTTCTTTACTTTAGCCAATTCTACATTTAATAAATTATTATAAAGACTACTAATTTTTACTCAAATTCCTTCCTTAAAAAATAGCTAATTTTTACTCAAATTTCAACATATATACAAATTAATGTTTTTTTATTGAAAAAACAATTAATGATTTTTTTTTAAGTTAATGAGAGATAATTCATATTTGGAGTGGTGGCAACACCCTATCTAACATGCGCGCACACACTTCCTTTTACTAGTTAAAATTGAAATCATACTAAATTTTATGGATCCTATATAAATTTGATAAGATTCACATGAATTCCAACCGATATAAAAATTATGTGTTTTTTACGGAAGAAAAAGTTTGTTGCTAGTATTTTCCATTTCATATATGGCTCTCCTCACATGGTTTAGTGCTAGTTGGTTTCTAGGTTGAAATAACTATATGATTGATTTGCCCAATTGGAGAGAAAGCAAATGGAGGAGAGCAAAATCTCTCATAAGAAAATTTAGCTTCCCTACAAAAGTGAGGGGATTTGGGAAAATAATAGTTGTGTCATATTCAAACTTAAATATTTTTTTATTTAATGTGATATTAAATATTACAATTGTAAGAAATGAAATTTATATTTCCCCTCATTAAAATATTATCTTTCCTCCACTCGTAAAATTTAACACCAAATTTTTAAAATTTCTCCTCTCAGTTGCTCCGTAAAATTCCTCTCATCCCATTCCCATTCCCATTCATCAAAGCAAACATGTTCAAAAAGTTTAGTCATGCAATTTATGTGATGAATTTGATTATTCTTGTACTCTATTAACATACATTTTACTTATAAAACGTGTAACGGAAAAGAATCTAGAAGCTAAACTTAATTGGATAGAGATGAACGTGAGTATAGTCGTAAATGTAAAACGCTATAAAGTGATCAACCATTTTCTATAAACAAAGAAAAAGATGTGAAAGTGGAGAATGCTTATCAAAGTTATTGTGATGAAATGGACCCTTTAATTAGTTAAGAGCAATGAGCGTCATTATTATATATATGATATAATATAATATTTATATAAAAGCAAGTGGGAGTAACCACTTACAATTAAATTAAACAAAAGAAATGCTCAATGAAACAAACTTCAACCTTGTCTTCATTATACATTCTACTATATATTATTACTGACGATGATAATAATATTGTAACGTGTGTTTCATTCTTTGGCAACTTGTTATATCATAATGTTGTGCAAAAAGCATGTTAATCCTACATGACACTTAATTAACAGATTCACACTTCTAAATTACGATTAATTACTTCAAATTTCATAAGAATATACGTACTACCAACTTTGCATTGACTATCAAAATAAAACATGAGGAACACACTTAATTAACTGATTCAAAATTTTAAATTACATTGTTACTTCAAATTAAAAAAAAAAAATGCCACTATACCAAATCATGCATTGACTATCAAAATTAAGCATGAGGAATCACTGTTTAAAATCATCCATGCAGGAAGAAACTTACTTCTCTTGATCCTATTTATTATAACAAACAAATTGTTTATTTGTGTTTGTGGGGGGGTGTCTGGTCTATCGATGGCCATTAATATTTTAAAAATATATAAAATCTGTTGTCCATTTTTTATTATTAAAAATATCATTTTTTACTAAAAATGGTAATGATCCATGCTTAAACATTTTTAAAAGGTTTATATTAGATTCACCCTATAAACCAACAATATGAGATAAATACTTTTTTTAAGCAGCAAATAAAGTTATTTATACATTATATAAAGACAATTCCAAAGTTTTTTTTTGTTGGAAAGAGAAGACAACTCTACAGTTAACGACAACTAATTAAGTACTTTTTGGTCGGACCTTCTCTTGCACAAAATTACTCATAGCAATCCAGTTTGTTTTAAAATTTAAATCTAAATCTATCCAAAATGGTAGGAAAACAGCTAACTATTTTTTAGTTAAATTTTTTCTCTTGCAAATTTGCCCATAACATTCTAATATTTTTTCACATTTAAATATTACAACAAAATACAATAGAAAATGAGGATAGATGGGAACTTAGTGCTATGTTTGTAACGTTTCAATTTGAATAATAAGAATTTAAAATATTTTTGATGTAGACAAGCTAACAACGTGAATCGAAGACGAAGTGGTGCGTAAGAAAGGTTCAGTCGGAACGGTCCAAATTTTGCATCTGGTGTCTGTTTGACCCGAATTATATCTTTTAGGAAACCCCCGGAACTCACAAACAAAACTCATCGCTTCGCCATGATGTAGGGGTTATTTTAGTCATTCGAGGTTGTCTGAAGGCCCGAAACCGCCTTTTAATATTTCAGCATTTTCTAGAGCTTTCTATTTTGTTTCGTTTTGTTATTTTTCGGCACATACGGGTTTGTTATTTCTTCTAGTATTTAAACATAATTTATGCAGCTTAAGAGACACACTTTTCATTCAATAAAAATATTCGAGACTTTTCTCTCAATTCTGGTGGATTCCGGTAACCCTTATTTGATAGGTTTGTAACTTGCAACCTGTCTGTTTATCTTTTAGGTTTAACGTTTGCTAACCCTTGTTTCCGTTCTGCGTCAATTTTCATCTCAAATGGTCATAGATATTAAAAGTTTAACTTGAAAACTTCTTTTAAAACAATTTTAAATTACTTTCATTACAAGAGCGTTAATAAAATATTGACAAATATACAAATGATGCTTTTGAAATATAATAGTTGAACAAAACCAGAATTAGACTCTAACTGTGATCTGGCATATAATTGTAATCCAGCATATGATGATACTTTAAAATGACTTATTCCTGAAAATTTGAAATCAACGTGAGGTGTAATATTCATTATCTCAGGAAGCTTTTCAAAGTGGGAAAAAACATAAACATTGTTATTAAACAAAATTTGTAATTTAAAAACTAAATAAAAAATTAAATGCAATAAGTTTTAAATCATCGTTTAATATCCTCCGGACATTAAAATACTTCACAAATAAACATGCTTGCTAATCACCTGTAAAAGAACATCACATAATCATGTTCAACACATTAAAAATAAACACACAACAATCATAATTAACTTCTCTTTAAACTTCAAATCAGCAAGAAAGTTGCATTAATATTGAATCATGTTACAAACACATTTGTGATGAGTTATAAAGTCTTTTTTGCAAAATTGCAAGATACCATAAAAGCTTATAAAGAGTTTGAGAGAATTTACGACTATTATTGAAGAAGTTATAAACAATCATTAAGAAGTTACGAGATATAAAAAAAATGTTACAAACTATTTAGAATAACTCGCCACTCTCGCATTATTTTAACTCTGCCAATTTTCTTCAACGGTTAGATCACACCATGACTCATTTTAGGTTTTTCCCCGAGACCAATATTATTTCAAGCTCTCAACGATGCTCTGATTTGGGAGGGTCCAAACATGTGTTTGTTTGAGGCATTTTATCACATATCTTTATAAGCTTCAAATATGTAGGAATGTTACGATAATATTAGCAGATGTTACAAACATCATGTCATAACTTATAAATTTTCTCCAAAATATTGCAAGATCTTAAAAGCCTATAGTTTCGCATCCTCTTGGAAGTCCAATAAGCCCATGGTTTCGTATAGGGTAATCAAGGAACGAGTCCGAGCTCATCAAAGCCGAGGTCAAACATAGAAACTCAAAGTTTTAACAAAAACAAAGGTACAAAGTTATCCTTTATCAGGAATCAATGAAAGAGGAGAAAACAAAAGAAATTTGTGTGTCTTGCTTAATTTGAAAGATGAGAGCCGTTTGATTAATTTATGTTAACGACTGGTCAATTAATTTTGTTAGAGAAATTCTCATTCAGGAACTCTTAAAAATGTAACGACTTAAAAATAACGCTATATAATATATATAAATTCTCCAATTAAATTTTGATGACCATAAGAGTCCTCACAAATTGTAATCACAAATCAATTTGTACATGTTCCCTATTAACTTTAAAATTGTTGTGATGCTTCATAAGATTCATTCAAATTAAATAACAGAAAATAATACTTCACAAATAATCATGATTGCTAATCACCTCTAAAACAACATCACATAATCATGTTCAACACATTAAAAATAAATACACAACAATCATAATTAACTTCTCTTTAAGATTCAAATTAGCAGGAAAGTTGCATTAATATTGAATCATGTTACAAACATTTTTGTGATGAGTTATAAAGTTTTTTCACAAAATTGCAAGATATCAGAAAAGGTTAGAAACTCTTCAAAAAGTTACAAAGAGTTTGAGAGAATTTACGACTATTACTCAAGAAGTTATAAACAATCATTAAGAAGATATCAGAAAATGTTGCAAACTTGAGGGTTTTTTTTTGTTTTTTTTTTGGGAATTTGAATCAGTTAATTAAGTGTGTTCCTCATGTTTTATTTTGATAGTCAATGCAATGCAAGGTTGGTAGTACGTATTCTTATAAAAGTTTAAGTAATAATTAATCGTAATTTAGAAGTGTGAATCTGTTAATTAAGTGCCATGTAGGATTAACATGCTTTTTGCACAACATTATGATATAACAAGTTGCCAAAGAACCATATTATTATCATCGGTAAGAATATATAGTAGAATGAAGAGAAAGTTAAAGTTTGTTTCATTGAGCATTCCTTTTGTTTAATTTAATTATAAGTGGTTACTTCCACTTTATCCCACTTGCTTTTTTATAACATAAATGCATTTTTAAGTTGGCACATTGCATGCCGTTAAATTAAAGGCTCCACTACATCACAAACCATCTGATAAACATTCTCCACTTTCACACTCAATATTTCTATGAAGGCAACAAGAAAATTATCGAGCACTGAGCCCACGAGGAGAGTCATATATAAAAAGAAAAACTCTAACACATTATTTTTTAACATACTTTTTCTCTAAAATAAACATTTTCTCTTGTCAATGGAAATTCATATGGACCTTATCAAAATTATGTAAGATACACATAACTTATAAGACGCATTTAAATTTCAATTGATAAAAGAAAGTGTATGCATGATTGTGAGTTGCTAACACCCAAAAAATAAACAATTATTATTCGTATTTATGATTCGTAAAAAAATAAAAATGTATGATCATTCACAAATTTCTACGATTATTAATTAATCGGTTGATACATTTTTCGTCATTGAATACTATCCAAAGCATCATAATTTAACATTATATGATCATTGTACATACTATTCTCTAAGGAGAAATTAATTTGTGTCAGGGGATGTAAACCCTAGAGCCTTGTCAAAGAAGCGATGACATGTATAGATAGAGCAAAAAGCTTGCAATGCTGTCATGAACAAGAGGAACATGGTAGCTAAGAATGTTAAGACTGGCCATGAACCAAACACAAAGACTTCATAAATTTCCAAATTTTGATATTCATTGCATTATTATAACTCTTGTTAACATCTTCAATAGTCTTATCCAAGAATGGTACCCTTGACAATCTCAATGACTTGCTCATTCCATTCCACATGTTAGCAACTTCTTGATCACTCTTTAAATGATTTAAAATAATCCCTTTTTCTCTTAGAATCTTTGCATCTTTCTCGGAGTCTATAATTCCATTCATCAATTCTGTGTAACGAGTTATAACCAAAGGTCGCGATCCAACCGATGATTCATATGCAACCAAGTTTCTAAGAAAAACTTCGGTATTAACATTCAAACGAATTGTGGGAAGGTGAAAAGTGTTTGTTTTAGCATCAAAACTAATGCTTGGTATGCTTCCATTTGTAGGTAAGAAATTAACTCCTGCAAGCACAAGTTGCTCAACAGAAGGAATAGTGTTGGAACATGTGTGGAAATTGAGATAAAAGACTGAACACAAATTCCCATGTTGGGTAGAACTAGTGTTGTGTGAATTGAAAAAAGTGGAAGTTCCACATCAGATTGAATACACACATTAGTAATGTTTATATAGTGGGGGTGTACCTCTAATAGGGTACATAATTAAGTGAACGAAGTAAACACTAGAGAAAAAATATATATTGATATATATTTTATTATTTGGAAATGATAAATTAAATAACTAATTTAATCATTATTAGAAAGTGTTTTTCTTAGTCCCCAAGTTTTGCTAAAATATTTTGAAACGCAATCTAGAATATTTTGGAATACAATCTGAAATATTTTGGTAGGCAATTTAATATATTTTA
>Ga0315915_1004361_pt1 | contig 17891 bp, 14 predicted proteins | sample MpolbnodulesMG_FD_207738 | JGI IMG/M metagenome (GOLD analysis project Ga0315915, IMG submission 207738) | Medicago polymorpha root nodule microbial communities from Los Angeles, California, United States - branched nodules | ecosystem: Host-associated > Plants > Roots > Nodule | place: USA...
GGGGCGGGCCGGGTATGTTAAAACCCATCCCCGCCCCGCCCCGTTGCCATGTCTAACTATTTTCAACTATATTACATAAATATTTTCCAGTAATGCCAAAACTTTAGTCAAATAACATAAAGGTCAACAAAGATTTATTTCTAACTTTTAAAAAAATGGAGAATTATTTTGGATTCAATATAATTTTCATTTCAATACAGTTATTAAATCTCTTATTTCAGTTTCTATAAAAAAATTTGTAGCAATTTTTTCCCCATTAATTAATTAATGCAACAAATATAAACGAATAGAATTGAAACAAAAATATATTAAAATTATGGATTTTTTAGTGATTAACATTTTTTTTCCAAAAAATTGAGTGTTTGTGTGTTGCATGCACCAGTAATGTTAAGGATCAATTTCTGAACCTTCTCCTTACCCTGCCTTTCTCCAAAATAATTCACCATTTTTTTTAAAAGTTAGTGATAAATATAGGCAAAAACTTATTAGTTGTTTATGTTCTTTGACTAAAGTTTTGGTATTACTAGAAAATATTTATGCAATATAGTAGAAAATAGTACACAGGGTAAGCTAGAAAGAGCTGATATGTTAGAAAGAGCTATCATTCACTAGTTGCACTGTTGTAAAGTATGCCAAAATGCAAAAACTGGTATCCTCATACTTAAGTGTCGAATGACATTTTAGTATTTTACATGTGTTTTCCAACCCTATCAAATATGTGAACATCAAATTATTTTATGAAAAAATCAGAATAGTTAGTTAGATTCATCGAATGGCTCATAATCACCTGAGTAATGTGAAAGTAAATCCACATCCGTTGAATTTGGTCCCACTCACCAACCCCCATCATCACAAAGCAAGTCACAATCCACCCACTTCTTCATATTCATAACACAGACAGTGCAAAGCAGCCAGCACCTACCACCGGTAACTAACTAACTATCTCATCATTATTTATATCATATACACTTCATTCAATTGTCTTTTTTTTTTTAGTAAGCTATGGGGAAGAATGCAACGTTAATCTGCGTCCCTATAATGGGCGAAAGCATGGTAAAAATGATAGCTGATATACAAAAAGCTAAACTTAATGGAGCTGACCTTGTGGAAATTCGATTAGATTCTCTAAAAACTTTCAACCCCTCTCAAGATCTTAATACTTTCATGCAACAGCATCATTCTTTGCCGTTCTTGTTCACTTACAGGTTTCATTTTGCTTGTTCTTATGCTTTTTTGTTCATTAATTCATGCCATGATAATTTTAATTGAATTGAATTGAATTGAATTGAATGATGATCAAAATGTTTTACATTTTCTTAGGCCCAAATGGGAAGGTGGTATGTATGAAGGTGATGAAAATCAACGCCTGGATGCATTACGGTTAGCCATGGAATTGGAAGCTGATTACATTGACGTTGAACTTAAGGTTTGTTTATTTTCCAATCAAATAACATTTTCATTATTAATATAAGTGCTTATTAACATCACCCTTTACATAAAGCTTACTCGGTTCACACGGATTAGGGGGCGGTAGGTTCTGTTGATATGATAGTTGTGATGTACTAAAATATATACATCCAAATATGCCTTTTTGCTATTTTATCACGATTAATGGTAAAATTTCATTCTCTGCATCATGCTATAGGATTTTTCGATTTGGCATTGAGCATTTCTTTAGGAACTCATCTGCTGGTTGAATGCCTTTAACTTGTCTAGAAATTAAAGGTTGCGGACTCAATAGTTCACGATTTATCATTGTTTAAAAAGTTTTAGCTGTCATTTGATAAAGTTGGATACTGTCCTCATATTATTTGCTATCTGATGTCTGAATTCTAAACTTAGTGCAACATTTCCTGTTCCTGCTATATCTCCAAAGGTTGCTCACCAGTTCTACGACTCTATACGCGGGAAGACATACAATAAAACCAAGGTCATTGTTTCATCTCACAATTATCAGCAAACTCCGTCAGTTGAAGATCTTGGCAACCTTGTAGCAAGAATACAAGCAACTGGGGCAGACATAGTAAAGATTGCAACGACTGCTGTGGAGATCACTGATGTGGCACGGATGTTTCAAATTATGGTGCATTCTCAAGTAAGACACGTATGTTTGATAGTGGAAATTTTGAATAAAATGTTGATCGCATACACATTCTCCCTTATATTTTATGGCGGGCTGTGGACCTTATACATTTGTGTGTTCAAAATATTGCATGATCATAATGGTAAAAGTATTTCAAGGTTGGTTAGGAACTTAATTTCTTTCTGATTGATAGACAGCTAAGTTGAGGAAGAGAGGTCAAAATAATTGTTATTGATTGATATGCGTATAGATGAAGATAAAGGGACCAATGCAATGTAAGCAAATGCAAATTTTAATCAACTTTTTACCTGTACCATTTAAAGCAATATGCTGATGGTGCAAGGATGAACTCATGATGTACTTCGCCGTTACATGTTAAATAAAAATCTTCAATAGGTTTGGATTGTATGAATGTCTCATATATTAATGCTTAAAATATTATGTTGCCAATTTCAAGTCTCATACACTTATTCCCTTCAAACAGCATTACTATAGCTGATTATATTTGACTGGTTATGCTTAAATTTACGATTAATGCATTAAGGGCTGTTTTGTGACAAAAAATAATTTTAACATATATTGTTGGAAATTCCAGGTTCCATTCATTGGACTTGTTATGGGTGACAGGGGATTAATTTCACGTATACTTTGTGCAAAGTTTGGTGGGTATCTTACTTTTGGTACGCTCGAGTCAGGGGTAGTATCAGCTCCAGGTCAACCTACACTTAAGGATCTGTTGCATCTATACAATTTCAGACAACTTGGACCTGATACAAAAGTATATGGGATTGTTGGAAAGCCTGTCAGTCACAGTAAATCACCCATATTGTTTAATGAAGCCTTCAAGACAGTTGGTTTTGATGGAGTTTATGTATTTTTATTGGTGGATGATCTTGCCAATTTTTTAAGGACTTACTCATCAACAGATTTTGTGGGATTCAGGTTTGAACTCCTTGTGAAGATTGTTTGAATTATGTATTCTAATTTTTGGCATTTCTTGCATGTCTTGTATGGTTATGTTATGGTAAATGGTATTATGGTAATACATGCTAAATTCTCACTGCATGCTATGCTACAAATCTTATTTGGGTTTGCTAATGAGCTATGTGTGGAGAGTAAGCTATTAATCTACTGCATATCCATTTGTGGCTTGGGTTATTGAAATGTTGGTCTACTAAGTGTTTAGGATACTTGCTACTTCACAATATTTCAAAACATAGGAAGTGTTGTCGAGGTAATTCCAAAAGAATATATAATCTTTGCCAGGCCTTTTTTTTCCCTAGTAATTTTATGGTTAGTTTGAATTGAAGTCTACAATTTCTAAGGCTTGTTTCATGTTAGCTTACAAACATAACTTTTTAAGTTTATTGAATCTTTAATATTTCCTGCTGGGGATTGACTGTATACATGTTTTATGATACATTTGTTATGCACTCAGTTATTGTTAGGAACCCAAGAATTGGATTCCAAGGGAAAAATGCTTTTATTAAAAAACAGGAAATAAAAAGAGAGCAAGCTCTCCTACACGGACCAATCAAAATTAAAAACTAGGATATGCCAAAGATCCGAGTTTTGAAAAAAAAGAAAGATATGCCAATGATGATTTCTGAGGGAATGGAAGTCTTTATTTATAGACTTCCTACCTATACAAGAGAAACAGACAAAGGATCACAAGCAACTAACTTAAATGAAAAACAACCAAATAAACAACTAACTTAATTCTCCCTAATCTAACTTCCTAACTTATTCTCCCTGTCCTAACTCCTGACAGTTATATAAATGATATCGCTATAATTTATTTGGTGTATTTTTAACTAAAACAATTACAAGAGTTCACGAAGCATTTGTAGACTCATAGTCTTTTGAAATCAAGGGATCTGGACCCTAAAGGTGTACGAGAAGCATTAAGCGGTTATGTAATTGTGTATTTGATTGATCTAATACAATCAAACCCTTGCTTAAATGTCCAAGGAGCTCTATTTTTTTTCCCACTTTTATGAATATCATCCTATTATCCTTTTAAACTCTTATCTTTCTTTCGTTTGTTGCACATTATCTCCTTTTTCATTGTTCAGATCTCTAGTACATCATTCTAGTTCAATCGTTTTTGTTTTGTGTTGTAGTTAAACCTCTCACACTACTAGAGTTTGATCTTTAATAATGTATTTCAGCGTTACCATTCCTCACAAGGAGGCAGCCCTTAAGTGTTGTGACGAGGTTGATCCAGTGGCTAAGGTATTTGGTTATTAATTTAAATTGTGTTACAATGTATGTTCAATAATGTTGGATCTGTATTGAGAAGAGTGTTTATTTCTTTCATAATTCTTCGAATTGGTTACGCAGTCAATAGGAGCTGTAAACTGCGTTGTAAGAAGACCAACAGATGGGAAGTTGATTGGCTATAACACAGATTATGTTGGTGCTATTTCTGCTATTGAGGATGGGCTACGAGGTAGTTGTTGTATCTAGCAGCTGAAAATTTATACTTACTGTTGTAGGTAACTCGTCTCCTGAGATGTTGCTGTGTACATCAATTGTTTCTTGGCAGGTAAACATAATGATAGTGGCACAGCTGTTTCGCCATTAGCTGGTAAGCTGTTTGTTGTTATTGGGGCCGGTGGTGCTGGGAAGGCACTTGCTTATGGCGCAAAAGAAAAAGGAGCAAGGATTGTGATTGCAAACCGCACCTATGGTAAGCTTCGTGATAAGTATTTTCCTGCCTAAAGTTAAAAGAAGTTGAATTGCAAAAGGTTGTTCCAGGATCTTGTTTCAAAACACCATACGTTGGAGATAGCTGATGATAAGTTGAATTCTTTTAATTGATTAAATGGATGGTTGTTGACTTCATGAGATGCTTTCTTGGGTTCTATTTCTTTTCGTGTCTCTAGATATCAACTTGCATTCTGTAGATATTATTGTCTTACTTGTTCATGTTTCATCTTTTGCTTTCCCCTGTATGCATTACAATCCTTTTGCTTATTAACATTCCTCTCTTAAATAAGAAAAGGTTTCTGCATTTACTATATTTTGTATTCCAAACTCATGTTAGTGCATTTGTTTATTCAGTTCATTGTCACATGGATTCAAAATATTTACACAAGTTTTGCACAATATTGTGTGTTGCATGCCGCTTCAATCAGCGTTACCATATAGCTTTTCTGACAAACAATTTTGGCAGTTGATTCCGCTCCCCTTGTCAAACATATTTGTTGATGCACTATGTGTATTGTTTATATATAGATCGTGCCAGAGAACTTGCTGATGTGATCGGTGGAGATGCTCTAACCCTCAGTGATTTAGATAATTACCATCCAGAGGATGGTATGATTCTAGCAAACACAACTTCAATCGGAATGCAACCAAAAGTTGATGAAACACCTATTTCAAAGGTATGCTACTTATATGGCCGTACTAAACCAATTAGGGCCTTGTGCTATTATTGTTAGTGGAACTTTTGAGTTTGATATGTTAATGAGCATCACATCTACGTTGATTTTTCTAGTGAAGATTGGATTTCTATTCAAATGAAACATAATTATTTGTTTTGAAAATGTATTTTTCATTAGCTGATTTTACTAAAAAAAATTAATATCACAATATGTTTTGTTGGTTCCAATAAAATCACATCATGATGCCACCGTGTTAAGTTGCTTCCTAGAATATCTTCACAAGTGTCTATGATGAGATGCAATTGGATGCATATGTAAAAATATTTTATAGTGGTCGTACTAACAGAATTTTAATAGTTTATGATGTTTTAATGCCGCTTAAGGCCTTAAGTCATGTTTGTGACTTGGACCTTTTGGTTTGAAATATTTATGCTCTCTGTGATTGTGTATTTATTTGGTATAGTTGAATTTTACTTGAACAACATGCCAAAAACTTGGCCATCAAAATACTCATTCTTTAAGTAGAAATGGAGCGGTGACCCAAACAAAAGCACTTCTGCCACATATTTGTGTTTGGCCTGTGGAGTTTCTATTCTAGATGGATGTTACTGTCAAATAATGTTTTAATTAAGGCACATAATATCTTACTATGGGACGAGAATAAGCTGACCTTCATGGAACTAATCACTTCTTTGTTTTTTGCAGCATGCATTGAAATTTTACTCTCTGGTTTTTGATGCTGTCTACACGCCAAAAATGACTAGACTCTTGATAGAAGCAGAAGAATCTGGAGCCACTATTGTAACAGGACTGGAGATGTTTATTGGACAGGCATATCGACAATACGAGCATTATACCGGATTGCCAGGTAAACTGACAGTAAAAAATTTATGTTCCGTGGACTTTTTGGCCATGATTTCGTTGTCCCTGTTCCAGTGGTTTGTACTTTATTTGGTCGAATAGTTATAATATCTTATGTTGCTTCTTTGATTTCGTTTTGCATTTGCAGCACCAAAAGAACTCTTCAGAAAAATTATGGAAAACTATTGATGAGGTTTGCAGGCCCTAACTTCTATCTCACTGATCATATTTTCTTTCGTATTGAAAGTTATCACCTTGTGCTTATAATTCTAATCCAGTACTCCATACGTGATTGCTTTAGAGAATGTAGTGAATGTAACCATCTTTGGCGATTTTACTTATTATTTGAATACGATGACTATAGAGTATTTATTTGTCGCAAATCATCGCACAATGTATTATTTTATTTTTGTAAAAAATCAATCTATTAATTTTCTTTGAAAATTCCTTTATTTTATGCTCAATTGTTGAATTACAGTAGTAGCAAGTCAGCAACTAGCAAGTGTATTTTTTTTTCAAGGTTTGGTTTGAGAAAACATGTTCTATTTTCACATGTAATTATAAAAAAATATCATTCTGTTTTCACTGCGTTTCCTATTTTGTATAGGCAATTGTGAAAATAATAGGAAAGTTTATTTCACAATTTTTTGTACAAACTATTGGAAACGGGAGGTGAAATGAAAACAAATTTTTGTAATTAAAAATGAATGTAAGAAATAAAGACAAAAATCACTCCCTCTAAACAGAACCTTATACTTCCTGCTCACGTTTTCAATTTACTATTATCCTTTGAAACACAGGTTACAGACAGGTCTTATTATTTGTGTTTGGTTATTTGTTCTTCGCATTCTTAATGTAACAGGATGACAGCAATAAGGCCTAATAATACCTAACTGTGAAAAGGTGATGTTTTTTGTGTGCAGAGTGCATCTTAATCCTAGAAGCAGGATGGTGAGCAGCATTGCTTACATTTGTTGTTTTAACTTCAAGGTTGTGAATGCTGGTTGAGTTTGTTCAATCTTTTCAACGTAGATGGTGCGCAGCATTGCTTACATTTACTGCATTTATCCTACCCGGCAATCACAATGAATATCCGTAAAAAGTTTTGCCTTGTAATTTGTATTGTATTGTATGTATGTAACTTTTTAAAGCTGAAGAAGGATTGTTTTCTGATTGATTTTTTTGAGAAAAATTAAACAAAAATACTAGCAAGGTACTTGCTTTTGATGAGCATTTGTATGTGTAACAACTCGAATGGTAACAGTTCTATAAAAACTAAAAATGAGTTTTAGAAGTTTTCACGTATGTCTATATTTGTTTTAAACGAGTCTAACATGTTATCCTGCAATTAATTTTAATGGTTAAGAACAAGTTCTTGTATAAAAAATACTTAAGAAATCTGTCATACGCGTTATTCTCCTTGAATAGTGGAATTTGTATGTAAGAGCTAGTTTTGATGTCGAAGGAATCTACTAATTGTGATTTGGCACAAAAATGCAAAAAGTTTTAGTTGCGATAATAGCCACTATGTGCAAGTGCAACCACTTTTGTTGTTCTCCATCCATGAGGTACAAGCCTCATATGAGACCCTTTGTGAATCATGCTAGCTAAAAACTCTCTACCGCGCTGCCCATGCATGTTCTACTTCAAATAATCAATCACTCAAGAACCAAACTCACAAGTTCCCTAGTTAATTGGACGGTTTACTATTCATGTAGATTCCATGATAAATCGTTCGTAATATTCCAAATATGTTAAGTATTTTGTCTTGTGCATTTCATACGTAATTTAGTCTACGACGTAACATTGATGTGTGATTCACATGAAAGACATGTGTTTGTATTTAACAAATTACATTTTAGCCTCTAAACAAAAAGTTGATAAATAAACTATTTTGAGTGATGAACTACAATTTCAATTTTAGGGATACATTTGCCAATTCATAGAATTTGAGGTCTTTTTTATAAACGTTTATTATTTCGAGAACCAATTTTACAATTAATTTAAAATTATAAGATCATCACGGTAACAAATTAGTTTATGAAATTGAATAACTTCAATAAAATTAGTTGTCCAAAGAGATATCCATCTCTAACGTCAACATTTTTCTAATAGGATTATCTGCGCCGAAGAGAATTAGGAAAAAAAAAGTCAATCAATTTATTAAAAAAAATAATCATTTCTAGAGTAAAAACAATAAACTTAGACTGCAAAATATTAGATATGAAAAAAAAAAACGAGTAAATAGGCAATTACCCCCATGAAATTGTAAGTTTCGTTAATTACCCTCCTGAAATTAACAAAACTTCAATTACCCCTGAAATTTCACAACGTTAATCAATTTACTCGAGGAGGTAATTGATTAACGTTGTGAAATTTCAGGGGGTAATTGAAGTTTTGTTAATATCAGAACGGTAATTGACGAAACTTACAATTTCAGGGGTAATTGCCTATTTACTCGTACAAAAACTTCTACATACTTTCCCTGAAAAAGGAACATACAAATTTTTTGGAAAGAAGAAGAAGAAGTGAGAGTGTAAATTTGACGAATGAAACTTTAGGATATTTTCCCACAAAATTTATAGAATGGTTCGGAACACACTCAATATGATCACGCTCTTAGTTCCGTTGCTGGCGTTTCCAAATGTTCTGGCTTGGGGAAAAGACGGTCACTATGCAGTTTGTAAAATTACACAGGTAACCCTAACCCTAACCCTAACCCTAACCCTACTCTTCACCTAATTCATCATTTGATTATAATTAATTCAAACCCTAATTTTAGGAGTATCTTAGTGAAGATGCTCTATTTGCAGTCAAACAATTGCTTCCAGATTCTGCTGAAGGTGATCTTGCTTCACTTTGTTCTTGGCCTGATGAGATTCGCCATAATTACCATTATCGTTGGAGTAGTCCTTTGCATTATATTGATACACCAGATTTCAAGTGTAACTATCAATATTGTAGTAAGTAATTCTATTCTTGTGCCAATAGGCAATAACATTATTTCATATTTAGCCTCTCTCTGCTAAAAAGTTGCTTATAGCTGATAATAGATAACAGATAAGCTATAAGTTCATACGCCACTTGAAGTCGCTTATTTAAAAATGTTATAAACTAGTGAAAAAAACAATATAAGCTTGTAAGAAAAAATTGTTGCCAAACAAGTCTATTTTTTTCATATGCGCTTAAAAGCTATTAGCAATCCGCTATAAGCTCAAAAATTGGTCTGGCCGAAAAGAGCTTTTTTAATGTGTCCATGCAGTTCACTAATTAATTCAATGTTTCTTGCAATTCTTATAGGAGACTGTCATGATTCTTATGGACATAAGCATAGATGTGTCACTGGAGCAATATACAATTATACAATGCAATTAAAATTAGCTAATGCTGATGCTTCATATGAATTAAAATGTAAGCATTTACGAATTAAATTCTTAATCTGCTTGTTTTATTTGAAGATAGGTCCTTAAATTTATTACTTACTTTCCTCTCTTAATTACAGATAACTTGACAGAGGCGCTTATGTTCTTGTCACATTTTGTTGGGGATGTTCATCAGGTTTGTTCTTCCTGGTTCCTATTCAAAACCTAATGAACAATTGAATAAATACCTAGTTTAATTTAAGAAGTACTTACGATTTTCAAATCCTTGATTTTCATCAGTGGCTTACTATAATATGGGTAGGTAAGTTGAGAAATAAGAATGTTAAACTTCAAAACCGGGATTGGTGGGAATGGTTATGATATTATTCATTGTGTATATTATAAAAATTACAATCTCATGGTGATATATATTTTCTCTTCTAAAAAATTGTGCTTTTGAGGTGATACTTTTTTGCGGTTCCCATTTTCCGGTGCAGCCCCTACATGTTGGTTTTACTGGAGACCTAGGTGGAAATTCAATAACAGTTCGTTGGTACAGGAGGAAAACAAATCTTCATCACGTAAGTGCTACAATTGTATGCTATGCTACTTGATCAGGCTAATTGCATTCCGCATTCCGCAACCTAACTAACTTGTTGTATATTGGGCCTTTTCTCCAATTATTCATGGAGTGTTTGTGATTGATTCAGAATTTGCCTTAACCTTCTTTTATTTCATTAAAGATTGACAGTTATATCATAACTTTACTTGCATGAAGCTCTATAGGATTATTGATTTCGTATATTGCTGCTTTTTAATTGTGGCTGGGAGAAATAAGTTAGATAGGAGAGGGGAAGATTATGGATCTGTATATAATAAAAGGTTAAAGTAATAAATTTGAATTCTATGTATGCCATAAATTCTTAAACTTGGCGTTTGATGTCATACTTTTGTATTCTGATAGAAAGTGGTTTAGATTTTTAACTAAAAGATTTGTCATATTCTCACATAGCCAGGATGTGTAGCTAAAGATTCACCTACCTTTGAAATTGCTTCTTATTTACCTTGCCACTACATTCTTGTACACATTTTCTTTTGGTTTTGATCTGTTGAGCATAATGTTTGTGTTACCTGTCCTTGTCAATAATATAGTAAACTTAGTATGTTTGGTTTGTTCCAGGTATGGGATAACATGATTATTGAGTCTGCTCTGAAAAATTTCTATGGTTCAGATCTTTCGACTATGATACAGGCTATTCAAAGGAATATTAGTGTAATTTCTTCCCTATATCTTTATGCATTTATTCAAATGATGGGGATACCAGGCATAGATAAATTGGTGTTTTTTCTTTTGGCCATCGCACTTATTTCTTTGCTTGGACTTGCACTGTATACCTGTATATGACCCAAGACCAACTATTATTTTTACTCACTTTTTGCAGGATATTTGGTCAAATGATGTATCTATTTGGGAACATTGTGCACACAACCACACAGCATGTCCAGACCGGTGCGTGCCTAATAAATTTCCTGTTCCACCATCATTTTGCTCTAGTTTTAACTGATTGATTGCTGAATATTGAATTGTTTACACTTTTTATTGCTTGGCAGTCAATATTTTCATGTCTCTGTTGCCATGTTCGTCTTCATTTGGTGTGCCTCATTGTCATAATTGTCATCTTCGCCTGGAAATTACACTGAAATACTGAATTGTTGATTTTGAAATTAGTTATTGAATTTTATTCAGAATCAATGCTATAAAATGTTAGCCTGTGTTTGTGTTTTGACAGACAGGGACTTCCCTTGATTTTCCATAATTGCATATTACTAGATATTAAATAACTACTCACATACAACTGAGGATAAGAAATTGATATCATGATTTTGTTGATTATATTCAGGTATGCTTCTGAGAGTATTAGCTTGGCATGCAAGTTTGCATATAAGAATGCTACACCGGGAAGCACTTTGGAAGGTAATTTCCTCTAGAGTCTTCAGCTAGAGACTTCCTCTTCATCTTTTGTTTCTTGAGCTCATTGTTTTCCTTAGCTTCAAGGAAGCTTCCTTGTTTTATAAGAAAAAGGGACTGATTTTTCATTTGGACAAATCTATTTCATCCTATGCTTTTCTGTATCGTGCTCTTTTCTATTTTAAGAGGATTATTGATCCGCGTGCATTGCCTTCTTGCTCTCTTCTAGATTTCTAGTGAATCGTTTTTTTATTTATCGATTTATCAACAACAATAAAACCAAAATCCAAAATACCTGTCATATACTCATATTGTTCTTTGTACTTGGACATCAATGCACATGGTCAATAACTTTTGATGATTGCAACAGTGTACAATTTTTTCTCTCTTTATTTCATAATCCCTGAAGAATGATTCTCATACATTGTTATTCTTCTTGATGATGTAGATGACTACTTCCTTTCTCGGTTGCCTATTGTGGAGAAAAGGCTGGCTCAAGGTGGTGTGCGACTTGCAGCTATCCTCAACCGCATTTTCACTCCGAAGACCAGAATAGCTCAAGCTTAAAACTAATATATGTCAGTAGTGTATATATTTAAAGATGACTGTTTCTTCCTTAACCCACTGGTTCTCAGCAAAAGAGGCCATTATAATATGAAATTCGACTAGGTAAGTAAAGTCTTAACAACTTTTGCAAAAAAGAGAGTAAAACCTTATCCAAATTGTTTAAAATAAGATTTGAACTCAAAATTTTCCAATGATTCGTCCTTAATTAGTTAAGTCGATATATATAGTTAAGATAAGATATGCAAACCAGTATATATTTTTTCCTCTCTAATGCATGCACAATTTATACAGTAGTATTACATATTTTGGTTACTATTACTTCTCATCAGAGAAACTTTTTTAAATTTAAACTGTTAAAAACTAATTTACAATCTGCTATATTACAAAATAAATCAAATAGTAGTGCTTTGATTTCAATTAAAAACATTTTTTTTTTAATAAACTTTGATTGTGAAAATGTTATGGTTTCTTAGCAAAAAATACAAAATTAAATCAAATTATGACGAAACACAAATCTTGAGCTTTGCCTGTGTGAAATTAAAAAAGGATCACGGTTGAAAATAGCACATCAAGATTAATATAATAACCTTCTTGATTGAGTTACTATCCTCAATTTCCCAAAATAAATAGACGACTCGATTTCAAGAGAGATAAACTTAAAGATGTTTTTCTTTTCTTCAATAATGTAGAACTCATTATCTATTTATGTATCAATTAATTTTTTTTTGACAAAGTGTCAATTAATTTTTGTTGATGAGAAATGACGAGAATGTTAACTCGTCTTTATCTACCTCAAAAGAAAAAAATCATCTTTATCTAAGGCCTAAGGGTGTGTTTCGATTGAGGGTTTAGGAGGGGAAGACTCACCTTTATTTTTTAAATTACTAATAATGTAAAATGTTTTTTTTTTTAAAAATAAACTAAGTGTTTTTGAAGTATTGTATGATCATTTATCATGATAATTCAATTTTCTAAAAATCATTTTATAATGTTCGTAATTTAAAAAAGAAAAGTAAGTCCTCCCCTCCCTTCCCCTCTTAACCCTCTATCCAAACACACCATAAATTTTATTTATCTTGCAGTAAAACTTTGAATCATCATGTCATTTTTCTACTAATGGAGAGTTTACATTTTACACAAGAAAGAGTCTGAGTGTGCATTGTATTATTAATATTTCAGATCATTTTTCTACTAACAGAGAGTTTACGCTTTACACAAAAAAGAATATGAGTGCGTATTGTATTATAAATATTTTAATTTGATTAATATTAAAATGTACTCGGTTTGAAAAAGTTTCCAACGTCATGCGGTAGTTTTTCCTAATATTCAACAATGGTCAAATCTTATATACTTTAGAAAAGAGAAAAAATCACCACCAAAAAAAGAAAAGAGGAAAAATGGACGATCTCAATTTTCCAGGTAATTCAACTTTCATTCTCTATATGATATGATGGCTGACTCAACAAACAATCAACTATTGACAAAAGAAAAGAGAAATCATATGATAGTATGAGTTTTGCTTATAAGATTTCATATTTAACGGATGGAAAGTGTTAACGAGTATTCTAAAAATACTTTTTAACAATTTTAAATAATAAGTTTTTTTTTTTTATAGAAAATGATGAATTTAATGCATTGAAATTGAACTATTTAACTTTTTCAATAATCATTTTTAGTTAAGAATCTTTAAATAGTGCTTTTAGGGTACTCGTTAGCTCTCCCTTAACAGATTAGTTGAGATTAATACCATTTTTATTTGTTAATGTTGGAGAAATTATTATGTTGGAGAAATTAATAGTTAGGAGTTATGACTCTTAAGACACTTGTTAAAGAAATCAAAAGGAGTAACTTTTATTGGATTCAACAATATTTTGACTTTTAAAAAGTTAAATTCATCACTTTTTACCATTTTCCAATACAATATTGCTATTTTTTCCTTCTTAACCAAAGCTCCAATGACTTCCCCTCCCTCTACAACAAACCGACCCTAATTTTCTCTCTCTAGGTTTTTTCTTCTAGTTTCTTCATTGAGGGGTGGTTTTGGGTTATTCTTGACCTGAAATCACCCCTCTTTATCTTTTCTCTCTATTTCAATCTAAATGAGTGATTTTCACTATGGGTGTTCGCGGTGCGGTTTGGTTCGGTTTTGAGGGTAAAAGTCATCCGAACCGCAAGATAAAAAAGCATGCGGTTTGGTTTGGTTCGGTTGACTTTAAAAACGAAATCCAAACCAAACCAAACCAAACCAATGCGGTTTGGTTTGGATCGATTAATGCGGTTTTTTCGAGACGATATAATTTTTTGTTTTCAACATTAAAATTAAGTTAAAAAGCCGAAACGCAACATAATTTTCGCAATGTTTTAAATTTCATCAAACATTACAATTTAATTTTCATTTTACAATATTTCCAACGACATAGGCCAAGTTAAAAACGTGTACAAAAAGTAATCATATTTTGTAAGAAATGCAAAATATTAAGATTTTATCATTCTCTAAAAGTACAAGCAGCACATAAATACGTTTTTGAAATAAAAAGCAAAGAAGGAACTAAACAGGAGAAAAAATATGTCATTTTATAAAAGTTTTCATTGAGCTTATAAGAGTATTGGTTTAGGTGACATATGTTTAATTAATATTTTTCTTATGTTGCGGTTTGGTTTGGTTTGGTTTGGTTGATAAAATGAAAACCGCAAACCAAACCAAACCATGTGGTTGAGTAAGAAAATGATCTGATTACATCCGAACCATATGCGATTTTTTGTGGTTTCGGTTTGGGTTGGTTCGGTTTGTGGTTTTTCTATTGGGTTGGTTCGGTTTTGAACACCCCTAATTTTCACATAGATCTAGATTTTTTCTTTGTGATTTCATCATTTAAGTGTGGTGGTTTGTTGTTCGTCGTCTTGTGCGGCATTGTTTGATTTCCCGTCTACTTGCGGTGTTCATTTAATTCATATTGAAAAATCGATTATTCAATCAAAGATTTGAGGGTCAACGTTGCAGATCCGGAGGCCATGGATATTCCGGTCACTTTAATTTTATCATATATTCTTGTAGGCATTATGCCGTTATATGCTATTAACTTGGATGCTGTGAGTTTGTTCGCAGATTCATCCTTTACGTTTTTAGTAGTGATGTAATCTCTCAATTTAAGTGAATGAATATCATTTTGTTTTTGTAAACGAAAAAAAACCAATGCTCCAATGACATTCTTTAACATTTCCTTAGTGTTATTTATTCTAGCTAGTGTAAAAAATCAAATGTTCTATATATTATAAGATCAATTTCTAACATAATATTTTTCAACTAATTTTGTTTATGACACTTGGATATGACTCATCTTAACTGATCAATAATCCAGTCTAAAAAGATTCATTGGATAATCTAAGTTTTATGTGTTAATGAAAAAATAATGATCAAAATAAAATGCATATAAATGGCAAATTAGGACTGTGATAACAGTAGTTGATTTTAATTTCCAAACATAAAAATCACCTATGTATCTCTCTCCAATACATTGTACCGTTCTTCTAGTACTTAATGTTTTGCCAATCAAACCTACTCTATAATTCTTATCCAATTTTGACTTATTAATATAATTTTTCAAGTAATACTTGAAAAAAATACAAGTACATTTTTCAAGTAATAAGTGAAAAAATTATCCATCCTCCTTAATACTTATCCACTTTTGACTAAATATACATTTTGTTTTGGAAACAAGTATTATATACGTTTTTTTTTTGGTAGTGATATATTTTTGGTAGTGAAGTATTAAATACGTTTACTTATATTTTATTTACATGTGTGTGAACTGTTCATCGGAAATATAACCAAAATTAATTATTTCTTATATAAACACTTTACATGCCCACCCCATCTTAAATCTCTATAGGTCTTCACTCTCTCTACCAAAGTCAGAAAAAAACTGAGAACCAAAAAATGCCTGCAGTAGGAATGCCCACCGGCGGAAGCAACAAGGAGTACCCTGGCAACCTTACTCCTTTTGTTACTGTAACATGCATTGTTGCAGCAATGGGAGGTTTAATCTTCGGCTACGATATTGGAATTTCAGGTATATATTTATAGCTGCAGTTACGCTGTAAACCATTAATTGCAATAAAAATACGTGTAAAGTTGGTCCATGCGGCTGTGATATCGTTGTAGAGACCTCATCTTTTATATTGTTGTCATAATTGCAACTGCAATCGATAATTTACAACTATAGTTTTTAGTGTATGTGTTTTGATTTGATTTGATGCATGGATTTTGGTTAGGTGGGGTGACGTCGATGGATCCCTTTCTGTTGAAGTTTTTTCCATCAGTGTATCGGAAGAAAAACTTGGACACGTCATCAAATAAGTATTGTCAATACGACAGCCAAATATTGACGATGTTTACATCGTCCTTGTACTTGGCTGCGTTGTTGTCGTCGCTGGTGGCGTCCAGTGTCACCCGTAGGTTTGGTCGGAAACTTTCCATGTTTTTTGGAGGTTTATTGTTCCTCATTGGTGCCCTTGTTAATGGCTTCGCCCAACACGTTTGGATGTTGATCGTTGGTCGGATATTACTAGGATTTGGTATTGGATTTGCTAATCAGGTATATTAGTATATCCTCTTCCTTTTAATATTTTTAGCTTCGTTTCATTAGCACAAAATATAGACTTTTTTTTTTTTGAGGGGCACAAATTATAGACATGTCTCTCATATTATTTCAATGTGCTGTAGATCCAAATCTGCCATGATTTAGATTAAGAATACATAAAATCATGCTCCGTTGTTTATGTTTCTGAGTTTCATTTTTACTCCAAAGTTACCTTTTTTATGTACTTAAGTTTACATCATTTTAATGTAAAACTTTTTACAACGTGAACTTATCGCAAATTATCATTTATATAATTTTTAAGAAAAATATAATTAAAATCAAAATATTTTAAGAGGAGTGTTAAAAACACTTTTTTTTTCCTTAAAAAAAAACACTTTCTTTTTAACACTTTCTCTAACACTCATAATTTTATTATGTAAAACCAATGTGTGTCCCACACTGTTATTATTAAATTATGATACTTTTTTTTGACAGTGCATTATCTTTTTTTGGTATTAAATTATTATATACACACTAGTATTTTTTTCCTTAGAAATATTAATATACTCATTTATTAATTATATTTTTCGTAAATTATATTATTTAATAATTTATTATTGTTATTGTTATTATTATAATTAATTGTTTGACTAAGCATTTTGGTAGATAATTTATTAAGTTATAACATGTACTACTTAATTATTCGAAGAATTAATAATAATGATAAATTATATCAAATAAATAATAATAATAATAATCATAATAATAATAAATTCATAATAATTTAGTAATTTTTTTTACAGTCATAATAATTTAGTAATTAATAATATATTAAAATAACAATAATATTTATAGTGTCACACTTAAAAAACACTGATATGGTGAAATATTTGTTGCAAGACAGTGTAGTATGACTAAATATTTGTGTAAAACATTTTCCACTGCTGAGTTCCGATACAAAGTTATCAAAATTCTTATAAATTATATATTTTAGAGTAAATTACACTCCCCTCCCCTCAAAGATGCTTGAATTACAACCCCACCCTTAATAATTAAATATGCACTACACTTTAATCTATT
>Ga0315915_1004362_pt1 | contig 17890 bp, 8 predicted proteins | sample MpolbnodulesMG_FD_207738 | JGI IMG/M metagenome (GOLD analysis project Ga0315915, IMG submission 207738) | Medicago polymorpha root nodule microbial communities from Los Angeles, California, United States - branched nodules | ecosystem: Host-associated > Plants > Roots > Nodule | place: USA...
TAGAGCACGAATTTCAACAAGTAAGTTCATAATAATCACTTATTCAAATAAGCACTTATGCATAGAATTAGGAAAGAAGTTAAACTAAGAGATTATGAATGAAATCTAACCCTCTTACCTCAATAAGCAATAATCCTAGCAAAAGCTTCAATTAAGCTCCTAGAATCTTTCGCTCCTCTTGGTTCTTCATGTTTTTCTCTACAACCCTATTCTCTTCCTCTTGCCCCTTTCTCTTGCTCTTTCTCTCTCCACCTCTTCTCAAAATTTTGTAAAATGATTGTGAACCCTATTTTCTTTAATGACTAATGCTTATATAGTCTCTACACGATTGGGCTTAACCCTCTTAATGTCTTAATGAGCTCACAACACTTATAAACTAACTCCCAAAGTTTCTATCCACTAACGGTTAAAAGTTATCGAATAATTACCGGTTCAAAACTAATTAACACTAAAAATAACCCTCACCATGAAATTACTAATTTACCCTTGCTCACAAAATGACCAAAATACCCTTGAGTCTAAAATGACTATAATACCCTTCTACACCGAAATCCACTAATCCTAACCCAAAATACACACAAAGGCAGTTAATCACATATAAGTACATATAAACACATAACAAAATAAATCTAGCGAAAAACGGGTTGTTACGGAACGTCGTTTTAATCGTCGACAACAACGGTGACCATAGATCAGCGAGACCATCCGTTGTCGCTTTGAAACCACCCAATGAAACCAAACCAGAACAACACTTCTAAATAAACAGAAGCATCATGACAACGACCGTGATTCAAAAAAGAATCACACCAGAGGTCGCCACCCAGTTCGTCGGAGATCTGCTAGAAAACAGTCGCAATCCAAGAAACCACCACTAGAAACCAGCAAACCAACAGCCGAAAGGGTTTATAAAAAAAAAAACAACCTTGAGCAGTTGCGATTCTAACGATAACATAACCAAAAGTCGCAGCGTTGAAGGACCATCGACGACTGCTGCAACCGTCCCTTTTAGGGTATAAGGGTGGTGGTGACACGACGTTGGAGTGGTCAATCACACCACCTGAGTTCAGATCTACATTTTTAAAGAAGGGTTTGGATGAAGGGAGGCAAAGGAAGAAGGTCGACGATGGTTTAATTAAGAGAGAAGGTAGAGTGATGCTTCAGAGGAAGAAGATAGATAAAATGATTTAAGCATTCTTTTCCTTAGTTTTTGGAGTATGTTGAAACTACAATCTTGGGTCTGATAGAGAAAGTTATGAGGTTTTAGACCAACCGAGTCATGCATATGGGAAATACAACGACAAGCAGAGTTGAATCTACACATAATTTGTTGAAAAAGTATATGACTAGTAGTATGGATGATTTATGTACAAACTGGAAATCCATTCACAACATGTTTGAGTCATAACATACTCAGATGCACACAACATACGTTCAAAGGAAAGAAGTTGTGGTCTAAGTTTGTTAGAAACATATCAAGGAACACTTTGCATTTTCTCACATAAGAGGTTGATCGGGTAGCTGGGTGTGGTACACATAAATCTAAATGTGATTGCTTAATTTTCATAAGATATAGATTGCTCTTTGCGTGTATGATTACAAACAAGATCAAGAACAACACCCTGATTATTTTGGATGAAAATTCACACACACTAAAAGAGATTGCAGTTTCAGTATGATGTTGTTTCTAAGCATATCCAAGAAGATATGTCTCTTTTACCATAATGAGATTTGCTCCAGGTCCGTTATTTTAACTCTTCTCGATTTATTGTTTGTCATGTCTTTTTTCTGCATTTTGTTCTGATATTGGAACACATCAAATTATATATTTCGAATAAAATATGTGTTTTGGATTATATAATTTGAAAGCAACTTGTAACCCACTTGGGTTGGCCTGGTGGTATTGGCTTGGGACTTGGGAGTGTGCTCCTTCTCAAGGTCTTAGGTTCGATTCTCTCCATTGTCAATTAGGGTGGGCTAATTTATCTTCTTCAAAAAAAACTTCAACAATTTGTTTTACTGGAATCCACCTCTTTGCGTAGGGGTGGGCATTGCTCAGTTAACCATAAATATCGAACCGAATTGTTGAAATGGTTCAGGAAAACCAAACCGTTTAAGATTTGAAACTAACCGAACTGAACCAAAGTTATGGTTCGGTTAACCATTTGCTTACCTATTAACCGAACCGAACTAAAACTAATATTTTGAATTTTTTGTCCTTTTGCGAATATGTAATTGCAAATATTTTATGAGTAAGCACATGCAAATATTTATGAGTAACCATGAATTAACATTTTCCAATACATTCATTCATAACCAGGAATAAAATTTTCCAATACATTCATTCATAATAGTTGAAAAGGACAATAGTACTTGGGACAAAAATACTGCAAATATACTGGGACAAAAATCGTGTACTACATATCCATAATAATACTGCAAAAAAGTTATTCTAATTCTATGCCTATGCCTAGGGCCCCCTGCACGAACAATAGTTGAAAAGGACAAAGCAACAAGTCAATAATGAATTTTATTGCCTTCATCTACCCAAACTCTAGATAACAATGAAAACATTAAACTAAAACTAACATCTCAAGAAGGAAATGTAAACGGAAACAAATGGGACCTATCTAGAGACTCTTGTATTGATTGAAGGGTAAACTAAAATTATAAACATCAGTCTGAATAATCCAAGTTTTCAAAAATCCTTCAATTGAACACACTAGCATTGTTGGAAGAGGTTGGAAATTTCTGAACTTATTACATCGCTAATTTTTCTAGACACCCACTTTTGTTAACTTACTATTTTTTCTTAACTTATTACATTATTAATTTTTATAATAGTGATATTCAAACACCTATTTTTTTCTTACATCTACGCCACCTGATTAATCAGGTTAAAAATATGGTTATAACTCACTTGAGTTGGTCTGATGGTGACAATTAGTTGAAAGACTCCTGAATAATCCAAGTTTTAAAAAATTATTAGCATCCTCAAGTAACCCTCAGATTATAATACAGGACTGAATATGCATTTAAACTAAAATCAAGGGCATTATCAACATTTCTCATATCATAATCTCAATAGTTATATAAAGCATTTCTTTTACCCATTCATTTCTCAAAGAAGCTCTTCAGGTTCTTAAGCCACACCAAGTATTCCTTGTCGCCTTTGTTTAACATGTGTTTCCTCAAAAATTTGGTTAAGTTTGGTGTTATCCCTCGGATCTCGAGATACTCGAGAAAAGCCTTCCGCAGGTTTTCATCCAAATCACTGCAAAAAATAACAAACATTCAGAAACTGTAATAGAGACATTATCATTTGATAAAATTAAATGACAATTAATAAATGCTTACAAGAATTCACGTCCCTTATATACCAGCTGGTCTTCAGATTCATCAGGCTTCTTTAGTGACAAGCTATTAATATAAACCCGATTAGGGACAGAGGGAATCTTTTTCTAACATAACACCAGACTGATCTTGAAACAGACCCTCAAGGATGCGAGAGCAATACATCTAATGGATAAAAGGTTTACAAATCCAGTCAAGTTATACTTTATAGCATGTTTTGGCAACTGGTATGTAAATTTTGTTAAATCCTACACGTAAATAATAGTAAAAAAAAAAAAAAAACTTAAACAAAAAGGTAAGAAGAAACTTACATTTGCTGCGACATTTTTATTATCAGCACAGTTGATTTCAGTGTCAAGGACTCGAAGGAGAGTATCAACTGCGCGAGTTTTTGCTAAAACGTCTTAGGCGAAGCTACGAGAGGGTACAAAATGAGTGGTTTCTTTGTGGCGAAGGAGGTTAACGGCGATTGCGCTGTGGAAGGTTCTGGAGGAAGTTGCTGATGCACGACGAGAGAGGAGAGGGACTGCGGCGGCGGTGGCGCGACGGAGAGCAGTGTACATAGCCATTGCGGAGGTGAGTGGAGAAAGGGTGTGAGGGTTTAGTGTTAGGGTTTTGGGTATTGACAGATTGGATTTGCTGTGTTGTGGTTTATTTGTGAAAGTGAATCTGCAGCATTGCTTTGATCCAATGGCTGCAGTTAATTTGACTGTGTTATTATTTGGGTTAAATATGTTTTTGTTCCCTATAAATATGTCAACTTTTTGTTTTAGTCCCTATAAAATTTTCAATCACTACTTTTGGTCCTTATCTTTAATTAAATTTTTGTATTTTTTTTAATGAAATTGAGCATAAATGTTTAAAATATTCTAAAAAAAATAGATTTTTTAACAAAACTCAAATTAAATATGAATTTTTAACCGTAAAAAAATATAAAAATTCATATTAAATTCATGTTTAGTTAAAATATTTTAAATTTTTTTTGTAATGATTCTTTTAATATTATGAATTTTTCTGAAATTTTTTATTCAAAAATATGAATTCTACATATAAGTTTACTTCAAAGGAGAGACTAAAAGTGATGATGAAATTTTTTTTTGGGACTAAAAGTTAAAGAAAATTGTTAGAGGGACTAAAACGAAAATTTGACATATTTATACGGACCAAAAACATATTTAACCCTTATTATTTTGACTGCAATCAATAACAATCTGATTTTGAACACGTGAAAATATACGTGAATATTTTTTTACTCGTTAAATGTGAGGTTTGTAATAGATAGGTTCAGTTGTATTGTTCACACGTAAAGTTCGTAAACGTTTTTAGTTTAGACTTTTTTTTTTTTTTAAAGATTTAGTTTAGACTTTTTGTTAACAAAATGTTACAAAAACGATTATGTGACAGTTAAATGGATGATGTCGCATGTTGATGGGGAAAACACGGCGTTCTTGAGATCTTGCGTGGTTAATGTCATCTCTTTGATCTTTACACACCATTTCACCAATTTTTCAACCCTAACTCCATTTTTATCATTACAAAACTTGACCACCTTAAATCAATGGCTTTCAAGCGCAACAGTGGTTCGAATTCGTGTGGGTATAACTCAGTGTCATACCCCACTTTTTGACCAAATTCTGACTCATTTTACACGTCTTTTTGAGCCGGGATTTTTCGTCATTTCAGACGAAATTTCGGCAGAGAGGTATTTTAAAATACCTCATTTTTGATTCCAAAAACGACAGTTTTAAGTTTTTATTTTTTTATTTCATTTTATTTTAATTGGTTTTTATTTTTATCTTCTTTTTATTTCTTAAAATTATTTTCAAAATTTTATCTGTTTTAAATCACTTTTTATTCTTTGTTTTATTTGTTTTAGTCCATTTCCAGTCCAGTCCAAGTGGATGTCCAATTCTGTCCAAATTTTACCAAAGAGTCTCAGGGGCAATTTTGTCCAGAGTACACAAATTTTCCAGCACAGGTATCTAGCCACCTAAACCCTAAACAAAGATCACTATAAAAAGTAGTACACACATCCCAAGACAACGGAGAAAAATTTCGACAGCCTCAATAACAATACAAACCCTAATTCTCATAACACATTCTTCCTGAAATCAAAGATTATCAATACCAACAAACAACAAATCTTTTTTCTTTCGAAATTTGACAAACATTAAATTTCATAACATCACAAACCATTTTCGAAATTCATACCCAACAAACTCACAAACCATTTTCGAAATCCTATATTCACAAACCAACAACAAATTTCCCAATCATTCACAAACCAATAACAAGTTTCGGATTTCATCACAAACATACACCAATAACCAACTCAAACCGTCCTCTTCTTTACTAAAAATGAAGTTACATAATCGAAACAAAGAGAGAAGGTTGGTCTTTTTTTTGCTTATGTTTTTTGTAGATCTAGGAGTTTAAAACATTATCTTTTAAAAACCATTTCGAATGGTGAAAGAAGAAGGAGGAGAAGGAACAATTTTTCGCAAAAAATTGAAAAAAATTGAGTCTTAGGACTCCGGCACGGCGGCGCCACCGTTGACCACCTTCTTTCCATCTGACTTTTAGAGAGAGATGAGAGTGTTTTTGAGAGGTTTAAAACCGAATAAAGAGAAAGGGAAGTGGGAAATGAGTTGGGTCGGTTAATAGCACCTCATGCATTTTTTTTATTTTTATTTCTTTCTTTTTTATTGTCTTTATTTTTTTAGCATGCTTATTTATTTAGGTAAAAAATATCATCTCATGCATTTTTCTATTTATTTCTTTTATGTTATTTTTATTTTTCTTTAGCATATTTATTTATTTAATGCTTTATATCATTTCATCCATTTTACTTTTATTTGTCAATTTATTCTTTTACTTGTCATTTTTATTTATTCATGTTTTAGAATGTATTTAGGGACAAATGTAAAATATAAATGAGAATATTGCATGCATATTTATTTATTTTAGTTCATCTCATGCATTTTATATTTTATTGCTAATTATTATGCCTTAGAATGTATTTTAGGAACAAATGTAAATATAAATGAGAATCTTGCATTGCATGCATATTTATTTATTCCTCTTTATGTCTAAAAACAAAAAAACGCTAACAAGACAGTGTAGTCGAATCCAAAGAAAAAGAGACTTTCATTTTGATCCAACGTCATTATGAAATCCCTCGCGCTTAGTTTATTTTAGGGTCATGTTAATTAACCAGTGCCCCCGGGGGGCACTTTATTGACTTTTAAGGGATTGACAACACAATTTCCAATGCAAATATATACTATATTTGGTTCTTAACTAGTGCCCCAGAGACACTGGTTAACATTACCCTTTATTTTATCACACTTAGTTTTTTAAACTTTAATTAGAATAACATAAAATCACAAAAACATTTCAAATAACAAAAAAAAATAAAATCAAAAACTTTCATATATTAAAAAAATATCTTTTATTAACAAACCTTTTGCTTTTCAAACCAAGTGATTCCTCATCTTTTTCTCAATCAACCTTCAATCAATTTTAATCATATTAGACTTTATTTTTCTACAATTAAAATCAACCAACTTCACTCTTTTGCCACTTTTGCTCTTTTTACCTTTATGAACATTTTTCAAACTTTAAAATCTATCTTAACAAATCATCTGGTTTTGTACCCCGAACTACGTGATTTTGATCCCACTTCGGTACGTAGGCAAATGACTTTGTCTTTCCAAATCAACATAAATACAAAAACATTTTCTTTCTTTTATTTACCCTTAGACTTTTATTTACAAGCAACTAACAATTAAGCACAAAATAAATAAAAACAAGAGGTTCCTATAGAGTACTATAGACGTTTAGGGTGCTAATACCTTTCCTTAACGTAACCAACACCCATACCTTTAATCTCTAATAAATAAGTTTATTCGAACTTTTCCCCTTTTCCTTGGAAAAAATAAAAGCTCGGTGGTGAACTTAAACATCATTCAGATGTGGGACTAAGTTTGTGGTTTTTGTTCAAACTTTTGTTTTATGGGATTTATTATATATAAAATGCTTTCAAGATTCTGTAACAAAACAAAAGCAGTTCTGGTGGCGCTATCGTTTCAAGAAGCTTGGGCCTATTTTCAGCATTTCATGATAGATAAGATTTTACAAGAAGTTCTGACATTTATTAATATTTTTCCAATGCTGTTTAGTGGTAGTTAGCAGTGTTTCATACTTTAGTGCATGTTTGAATTGACGATGAATTAGGCGAAATCCGGGGAGCCAAGGTGATTTTGACAAAAACTACACTTCGTAGAATCAACATCACAGTGCCACCTTTGTTTTGTTAAATTCACCGTGATTCAAGTTATCGTATGAAGGTTTTCAATAAAAGTTGCATGCTTTTTAAAATATTATTAGGAGAGTTATGCTTAGAATAAGAGTTACACTTTCACTATCCATCAATTATAGTGACAATAGTGAATAACATAACTCTAACTAAACAAATACAACTCTAATAGTCTCCATGAAAATTTGTTACAACAGATAGTCACCATCCATCAATTAAGGTGACAGTCTTACAGACACATGGAGTTTCTCCTTTTAATGGCTTCACCTATGATCATATCTTTTGAACAAATGTTGGCGGAACCATTTTTGACAGATTTGGTTGCCGACACACAGCTGCCGAAATTCTTGCTTCTGAAACCCGACAAACTTGCTATTTTAGCCATGATACTGTCCAAAATATTGTTTTTGATACAACAAGGTACTTAACCCATGCTACTGTCCAAAACTTAACCCATGCTACTGTCCAAAAGATTGTTTTTCATATAACAGGTACATATAATATAAGATATTTTTAAGTCAAAGAGTTAAACATATACTAAAAATTTATGCATAACCAATTTCCTGCAGTTAGTTAACTTATCACAATTATTGGTAAAGGTTGAATAGTTGAAATTTCGAGTTTCTGATTGGTCAAAGTCATGATGTAAGCCATATCTTCATCAATGTAACAATGGCTTAGATACACTAACTGCGATGACAATAAGGAATTCTGACTGCTGAGAATCCGAATTGAAAGTTGTGGAAAACAAGTTCCCTGAAATTAGTGATCTCAGTTGTTTATAAAGATTGAATGATTGAGGTTTTGGGTTTCTGACTTGTCAAAATCATGATGTGAGTCATTCGATATCTATCAACAAAATACACAACTTTGATAACATTATCAGGTGCAGCACAAATAGTAAAAATCATTCAGAGTTGTTACAATGACTTAGATAACATTGTTAAACAGAATGTTGTTCTATTGTCAACAATTCTGCTCTTGCAAGCAAGGTTTGGAGCTGACTTTTAAAACTTCACACCATGTGTCCATTCTCTTTTCTTAAATAAAACAAAGGAAGGGTCTAATGCCTATGTATCTTATCCTCTTTGGAAGGAATGCTTCAATCAATGATTAATGTTCTAGCTTAGAGATATTGAAGAAAACTAAATGATTTTAAACATATGAAATTGAAGAGAAAAGATTAAACCTTTCAAATAAATGCGTGGATGAGTGAATAGGGGAAAGATGTGACAACATGTTCTTCATTCTCAAGGGGATAAAGAAAGGGAAGGAGTCAAGTGAGTAGGTGTGTCAAAAAAGTCCCACATCGACCAATGCATAAACTGAAACTAAGCCTCTCACATATAAAATGAAATGACCTGTACCTCCAATAAACATGGAGCCGTGTGATGATCACATAGCGAACTATTCTTTCGCCTTTTACTAAAGAATACCGTGTGAGCGTTACAATTTGCGGCATACGCTAGTTTTTGGAAAGAGTCCTCTTCATTGAGGGCTCTGCAATTTTAGTTCAATTTTTTTGGTTTTTTTGTTTCTTTTTGTATGCTTCTTGCTTAAGAAGAAGCGCCAATCCTTTACCATTTGTGTACTGGTCTATTGTTTGTAAAATTCCCTATTCTAATTCTAAGGGAAGGGGGGGTTTTGTTGTAACTCTAGCTCTGGAATTTTCATATAAAAATTTCTTCTTAGTCTAGTTTTCTTTCCATGTTTTGTAACTATTTCAATGAGCTAGGACCCACTTTGTACTTTTCATTATAGGTAAGATTTTACAGCTGACATTGTAAAAAGTTGTATATAGTTTTGCAAGTTGATTTCCTTACCAGTAGCTAGTTGATTCCTTTACACATTTTCAAGTTATCGTATGGAGATTTTCATTAAAAGTTGCATGCTTTTTAAAGAACACTTTTCACCTCAGAAGAGTTCTGCATCGAATGGATAATGTTTATGCCAAGTAAAATTAACAGATAATATGTGTTAGATTTTAGTTCCAATAGTGATGGATATCTAAACAATGATGATTTGAGTGTGTCTAGTTGTCAATTACTGTCCACATGATACTTTATTTTTAGGAAGAAAATCCACAACAATTCCTTGAGTATTGAAGTGTTTTTGGTGTATCTTGGAATTATTTGAATCAGATGCATTTTTGGAATTTTTCTTCTGTTCTATTATTTCTATATTTTCCCTCACTAGTAGCTCTTGGATATGCATCGCACTACTCAAAGGAAATTAAGATTATTTTTAGGAAATGTTTGGATTAGCGGTGAATTTATCATGGTGCCACCTTGATTCCAAACAAGCATACATATTCTGAATGGTCTTCCAAACAAGCATATATATTTTTGTTCTTCTTTTAATGCAGAACATCTCCTTGATGGTCCTTCTGTATCTTTGCAACATAATATTATTTTCTTGCTACTGAAACTCTCATGTGTCGCCCATTCCTTGCACTATAGTATGGTTGTAGCACATCCCCTGACTTAGTTTTAAATGTTTTATTGTTCTGGTGTTCATCATTTGTGTCTTTCTGTATACATTTACTCGGTAACAACCTTAAGTCATATGATTAACAATTTGGAACAAAGAATAGGCGTAAGGCCATAAAATAACAGATTTGTTTGATGGTGTGAGGATTTAGGAACAAAAATACAAATCTGTATTCATGAGTCATTTCAAAGCAGCATTGCCATTCATATACTTCATATGTGCTTATTCTTGAAAAAAAGTATTTCCAAGTGCAACACAAGCCTTATCCTCTTTATGGCGAAGGAGAACTAAGGCACTAACAAGCCTTTTGTCGTGTGCTTCTGTCCAAGGTTGCATCTGTGTAAGTTTCAAAATATTTATGAAGCCTTTTTATCTTAGACTTTTTCTTTGGAATGTATTCACGTCGAGATTGTGCAAGACGCACAAAAGCTTGCGGCCAAAAATGAGATACAAAGAGGCGCAGAACCTGCGCTGCCAAAGAAACAGAAAAACACCCAGCCAGACCACGCAGGGAGTGAAAAACCAGAACAAAAAACCCCCCAAAAGCTGAAAACAGCAGGCCAGCAGCACAGCAGGGCAGCAGCACACACCAGGAGCAGCAGCAGGACAGCAATGATGCTGTCATATACAACTAGGAAAAACAGCAAAAACAGCAGCAAAACAGCCTCACCACCCACACTGCCACCCCCAAAAATGCTCCATTACCGCACTAGACACTCCTGCGGATTTCAAGTCAATTCATAATACAAACACACCGGCAATTTCAAGCGATTCAAAACCCACCTCGAAGCTAGCACCTTAATTTCCTCCACCATCACGTCACTGTCAAAAGTAGAGTTATTAAAAATGAAATCATTCCTAACTCTCCAAATAGTCCAAATTGCTGCGTGGCATATTATCCGATAACCCTTCCGAATCTTCTTATTCCTAGACAACTCGTCCCACCACTTCCAAAGATGAAAAAGATCCGGTGGTGGATGGTAATCAAATCCGAGCCACCTCAAAAGATCAGTCCAATCCGCCTTTGCCGTAACACAATGGAGGAAAAGATGCTCCGACACTTCTGGCACCCCTTCACATAGAACACAATTAAGAGTAGAATCCGGCGGTAATGCATGCCTCCTAGAAAGGTTGACTCTTGTCAGTGTCCTATCACGTAAAAGCTTCCAAGAGAAGGAAACCACCTTGCCCGGTGCCGGAATCTTCCAAATATGCGTAAACACGGACAGCTGCACCTCCGTACGTGGAGCGGCCACCACCATCCCATCCAATTTCTTATACATAGAACTCAACGAGAAAGAACCCTTCTCCTCCAACTTCCACCACCACCTATCCAGCTCAACTAACCTCCTAAAACCCCACAAACTTTGTATATGCTCATTGTTAGAAAAAAAGTGTTTGCCAAGTTCAACAATATGAATTGTACAATGAAGTGTTCTATGCTCTTTGAAAAAGTTAAATTGATCACCTTCTTGTGCAATGAAGAGTTCTATCTCATTTCATCTTTCATTGGTATTCTTGAATGAAGTATGCTAAACTTAATAACTGTTATAGTGCATGCATAACCAGTTGACCAGCGTCAGTACACTAAAATAAAGTCTCATTGTCTTCATTCTTCTGTATTCTATAGCCATGGTAGATTTTGATCAAGAAAATGGCGAGGTTTGTAGAGACATTCTTAAAACAAAAAACGGAATAGATCGTTTCGCTCAATACAACTCAGCTCTTGGAAGGTGAGTTCTTATTCACTCTGTTTCATGTATTTGCCTTGACTTTTAATCAAGTGATTATGGTTATTATTTTTCAAAAGATAATTAACTTTGTCCTTTCTGGTTTCCGAATGCACCAGGGGCTTTACTTTATCCTACTTATGGTGAAGGAGAACTAACACAAGCCTTTTGTCGTTGTACTGCTGTCAAGGGTCGCATTTTGTATGTTTTAAAGGATTTTTGAGGCTGTTTCTTAAAATTTCTAAATATCTTAATTTCATTCTCTTTAACTATCGAATATCTTATTTAATAATGAAGAGTACTATGTTCTTTCATTGGCATTTTTGAATGAAGTATTTCAAGCATAACTGTTGCCCTCCGTCAGTACTCTAAGATAAAGCCTCTTGTGTCTTCAACAGGATTCTTTCGTATGCTATAGCCATGGTAGATTTTGAGTTTTGATTAAGAAAATGGTGAATTACTTAAAACAAAAGATGGGATAGATTGTTTAATTAGATTAATACAGCTCATATGAGGTTGTTTCATGTGTTTAATGTTCTAGCTTCGAGATATTAAAGAAAGAAGCCTTTGTATCTTAGCCTCTTTCTTTGGAAGGAAAGCTTCAATGAATGTTTAATGTTCTAGCTTTGAGATATTGTAGAAAACTAAATGATTTTAAACACATGAAATTGAAGAGAAAAGATTAAACATTTCAAATAGGTGTGTGGATGAGTGAATAGGGGAAACATGTGAGAACAGGTGGGTGTCTGATAAAGTCCCACATCGACCAATTCATAAACTAAATTATGCAGCTCATATATAAAAAGAAAGGACCTCTACTTCTTACAAACATGGAGCCGTGTGATGATCACATAGCGAACTACTCTTTCGCCTTTTACTAAAGAATACTGTGTGAGCGTCACAATTTGCGGCATGTGCTAGTTTTTGGAAAGAGTCCTCTTCATCCAGGGCTCTGCAATTTTAGTTCAATGTTTCTTGGTTTTCTTTTTTGTTTCTATTTGTATGTTTCTTGCTTATGAAGTGCGAAACCTTTACCATTTGTGTATTGGTCCATTGTTTGTAAAATTCTCTATTCTCTAATTCTAAGTGAAGGGGTTTTCTTGTAACTCTAGCTTTGCAATTTTCATATAAAAAATGCTTCTAAATCTAGTTTCCTTTCCAGATTGTGTAACCATTTCAATGAGCGCCTAGGACCCACATTGTGCTTTTCATGATAGGTAAAATTTTACAACTGACATTATAAAAAGTTGTAAATAGTTTTGCAATTTGATTCCTTTAAACATTTTCAAGTTATCGTACGGAGATTTTCATTAAACGTTGATTTCTTTAATAGTAGCTAGTTCCTAGTTGATTCCTTTTTAAAGAACACTTTTCACGTCAGAAGAGTTCCACTTTGGATGGACAATGTTTATGCCAAGTTAAATTAACTGATAATATGTGTTAGATTTTAGTTCCAATAGTCGTGGATATCTAAACAATGATGATTTGAGTGTGTATATATTGTGTCATACATGATATATGCACTTTCTATTGAGCTATGAGTGAGATAGTAGTTGTCAACTACTGTCCAGATTGGGTGTAAGACCTTAATAGATTTGTTTGACGGTGTGAGGAATAATAAATAAATACAAATCTGTATTCACAAATCATTTCAAAGCAGCATTGCCATTCATATACTTTAAAATTAAAAATTTAAAAATAACATTTTCTCAAAAAAAAAAAACGAAGTTGTTTGACTTTAATATCAATTGAAAAATAATATTAAATAAAACCGATTATGTTAGTTTATTGCTCCATCGGTCTCAAATTATATATCACAAGAAAAATCCATCAGATTATAAATCCTTTTACTATACATAGCTCAGTTGGTAGGACAATGCATTATTATATGCAGGGGGCGGGGAGGTTCGAACCTCAGACACCCCACTTATTCACCTTATAAGGTGAATTCTAACCACTAAACTACCTGACAAAAAAAAAAACGTAAATATTTATTTTCCTATCATATTCTTTAGTATTTATTACTCTCTATATCTCTCTTATTCCAATTGTTTAAATTCTCTCTCAGTCTCTTTCATAATTTTTCTTTTTCATATAAAATTACTCCATCCGTCTCATAATTATTGTCTTTTTAGCATTTTTTCTTTTTCTCAAAATAATTGTCACTTTACAATACCAATGCAGCATTTATTATTTTTTTTCCTCTATTATACCTTTATTGTAACAAAACGGACAACGATATATCAAATCAGAGATTTTAAACTTGTAGTAATCATCCTTCAACTTGTTGTAATATCTACGCTCATAGTATTCCAAATCAGATTCACGTGTATGTTCTGATTTTTGGTACATAACAATAATATGGTTGTTATTATGAACCCTAATAATCAGAATTGATCCTTCTCCCCTGTTCGGACTGTTTCTGTTGTTGTTGCTGCTGCTACTGCTGCCGCCGTTGGCGTTGTTGTTGGCAATGTAACTAAGGTTAATTGTCACGTTAGGAAAAAAATAGGAGAAATCTACTCTGATACCAACTGACGCAGTCGGAAGTGTAGGTTAGCAAGCACTAAACCTAGGTTGAAAAGAAACATGTTTGCAAGTGACAAACTTGTGAAAATAGGGTTCCAAAATCCACCAGAGATTGATAAAAACTCTCTAAAATATTATTGAATGAATAAAAGTTATGCCTCTTAGGCTACATTGTTAAGCTTAAATAGGGAAATAATAAAACCCTAATGTGCCGAAAATAACAAACTGAAACAAAAATAAGAAATTACTAAAATTAGGCTAAAATAAAAATACTAAGGAAACCCTCCTACATCACAATTGACGCAATCAGAAGCGTAGGCTAGCAAGCGCTAAACCTAGGTCGAAAAGAAACAAGTTTGCAAGAGACAAACTTGTGAAAGTAGGGTTCCGGAATCCACCAGAAATTGAGAAAAACTCTCTAAAATATTATTGATTGAATAAAAGTTATGCCTCTTAGGCTATAACTGTTGAGAAATAACTAGGCTATAACTGTTGAGAAATAACAAAACCCATAACAATCTAAAAAAAAAATAAAAAATTACTAAAATTTGCCTAAAATAAAAATACTATAAAATTACTAAGGAAACCCACGTTAGAAATCAATGTAGATAAAGTGCAACAAGGTACGTATTGAAATAATTGTTATAATCTAGAAAGAACATATACATTGCAAGTTGTATTAATTTTCCCTCCAAGATATTATTTATGCATGTTTAAACATAAATGATAGATGGTGATGATCTAATTAGTGTGCAACATAAAGATCTATTCCGAATGGTGAACTTATGGGAATATTGAAAACTTAATCCAAAATATTAAAGGAATTAATGGTTTAGGGCTCAGACAAGCTTCAGCTCATGAAGCCATGCGGTATGCAGCCCAGAATGGAATAATTGCAATTCATAAATGCTATGAGGGAGGCTAATCCTTCTCTACTGTCAGTCACAGACAACAGTGGTAGAGGCATATTTTGGTATGCAATTCTGAATCGCAAAAGATATACGTGTTCCAACTAATATATTTTCTCAATGGTTTGGAGAATGAGATGATTGGATATCGCACAGACTCGTTTGACAATAACCTGTTGCACATGGCAGCACTGTTAGTTCCTTCATCTAATCGTGATGGCAGATGGGGTTCGGCTATGCAAACACAAAGAGAAATCCAATGGTTTAAGGTCACTCGTCTAATCTCTCTATTCTTCAAAAACCTTCAAAAATATTGTTGAAAGTATATTCTTAATTTCGCTATTTCAAGAACATATGTGTGGTGTGTGTCTATAATCTCTATATTACAATCCAACATTAATGTGATGTAATTTGATCTCTCATATTTCTATAAATATATATGTGTGTCTGTCGTACATTTGAGTCATAATTGCTTTCTAATTTTAGTAGTTGTAAAATTGCAAATAAGTGACAAAACTAATCCTTATAGTTGGGGAGGTTGTTGAATGTATAGCAATAAATAAATATGTAGAAAATAAATGGTATTTTAAGATAATAGATTGATTAATTGACACTTGTAAAATATTACTTTAAAAATGTTCTCCGTCTACTGTTATTAAGACTAAGATTAAGATTGCTTGAAATCAATGCAGGCGGTGGAGGAAGTTGTGCATCCCATCTGCAAGGAAGCCAAAAATGGGAATGGCAAGAAGCATTATGAGGTATTCGTTGAAAGGCACAGGGAGCTAGTGAAAGCCGCAGAGAAATCGATAAAAGACACGGCTAGTTGTTATATAGCTGTGGCTTCTTTGGTCCTTACTATCATGTTTGCCGCAGCCTTTACTATCCCAAGTGGAAACAATCAAACTGGGACAACTATCTCCCTGGATGAAAATATATTTAAGATGTTTCTCTTAGCAGATGCAGAATCTATCATGGCTTCCACCACGTCAGTCTTGTTTTTCATTTCGATTCTCACATCACGTTGCGGTGCAATAGATTTCCTCAAGGTATTGCCTTTGAAGTTAGTAGTCGGCCTTGTGCTGCTTCTTCTCTCAGTCTGCTCTATGATGGTAGCATTTTATGCTGCACTTAATATGATCTTAAAGGGGAATCACATCGGCTCTAGGGGGTTCGTTCTAGGACCGATCTTGTCCCTTGGTTGTGTTCCAATTATCATTCTCATAGTATCTCAGCTACGTTTCATCAGTGGGATTTTATATTTTACAATGAAAAATCCCATTAGTTCTATTTAATAAAGGGAGATAATGTTTCCGCAATATGTCAGAAAAAATATTTCCGCAAAAGAATAATGTGAGTAATCATTGACGCTATGGCAAGTGAATAATGTTTTGTAATATTTCCTTCTATTAGTTCGTAAACGATATATCATGTATAATAACCTCATGTTTCATATTTTCTCATATACTATTATGACTCTATCTCATTTTATTTGTGTTTAAAATTATGTGCAAGGGTTGTGAGTTGTGATCATTGTGCAATAAATAAGATGAGTACCATATGACTGAATGAATCTTTGCAATTTAATTTAATGAAGCAACACATATAGAACCTTACAATTATTATGGAATGCATGCTCATTGGTTAGTATTTTCCATTTTAATTACCAACAGTGTGTATACATATGTATTTTACATTTGTAAATTCTCTCTCTCTCTCTCAGAGCTCTCACTTTAGTGAAACATATCTAGTTGAGAAAACCTGTTCTTTTGGGTAGAAACATGAAAGAACCTTAAAAGGTGATAAATAAGCAAAGAATATTAGCTTCAAGTTAGCTAGGAATACTTTGAGAAGCTAATTGCGTCCCAATTCATGCTACGACCAGTTCTGTAGCCAAATCGGAATAAATATGTAGCTAAGTAGTCTTTACTAGAAGTTTGCTACAATTACCTACCGTTTGAATAGCAAATAACTGGTTTCTTGCAGTGATTTCCTCTTTTATGTGATAAAAAGAAAGTCTGCAAACGGTTATCTATAAAATGTGCCCAATAGCCATTAATCAATGGCTCTATATTCATGGCACCATGATGGACAAATATATCCATTAATACCATGTTATGCGTCACCATCAAGGATTAACAACAAAGTTTTCTTGTTATTGTTAGTCCTTTAAGTTTTGTGACTTATTAAGGATATTGCCATTATGAGACGTGTTTTACATAATTATTCGTTGCCAATCTATTAGCTAAAGTTGTTTTAAAAATAAAGAAATTGGCTTTTTGTCAAAAATTAAGTGGGAGTAGGTTAATCTCCTATTCTTATTTCTTCATGTTTTTGGGAGTAAGTTAGCATGTGTGTATATGTATATATATTTTTATTTTGTTATCTTAGTGCAACATTGTTGTGCTCATCGTCTTTGTGTGACTTGTTTTGCTTTCTTGTCTTGTTAAAGTGCTTTAAATACTCTTAATATATCCAGAATATTATAAGAATCTGTAATTACCGTGACAAGTATGTTGCGAGATCCACACATTTTGTCTTTAGAAAACTTATTTGTATCAATG
>Ga0315915_1004363_pt1 | contig 17888 bp, 10 predicted proteins | sample MpolbnodulesMG_FD_207738 | JGI IMG/M metagenome (GOLD analysis project Ga0315915, IMG submission 207738) | Medicago polymorpha root nodule microbial communities from Los Angeles, California, United States - branched nodules | ecosystem: Host-associated > Plants > Roots > Nodule | place: USA...
GAAACTTCAGTGAAAGTTGAAGCTCCCATTAAAGTAGAGGCTTCAAGCGTCAATTCCGGTGTGTCCAAACTTCATGACAATGAAGTGGACACAACTCATTTCTTTTCGAGCCGAGAGACATGGAAAGATAAAGACGAATTGCTCGGTTGGGTACATCGACAAGCAAATAGGGCTGGATTTACGGTTATCATAAAAAGATCTTGTGCAATAAGAAATCCAATGTTGGAGTTGGTTTGTGAAAGGAGTGGCGAGTACAAAGTACCGAAGAAAAAATTGAAGCATGAAGCAACGGGATCAAGAAAATGTGGGTGTTTGTTCAAGTTGTGTGGATATGTTGTTAAGGAAGAAAATGTTTGAAAGTTGGCTATTCTTAATGGTGTTCACAACCATGAGATGTTTCCATATTTAGCAAGGAACATTCTTGCTGGAAGATTAATGGAGGACGACAAGTCGATTGTACACGACTTGACCAATAGTTCGGTAAAACCAAAAAATATTTTCACAAATTTGAAGAAGAAAAGACAAGAGTCCATGACAAATATAAAGTAAGTCTACAATGAACGTCATAAATTCAAAAAGGCAAAAAGGGGTGACTTGACGAAGATGCAGTTTCTAATCTCAAAGTCGGAAGAGAATAAATATGTTTATTTTATCAGAGAAAAATGTGACAGTCATACTATTCAAGACATATTTTGGACTCATCCACAATTGGTAAAGTTGTTTAACAATTTCCCGACTTGCACAGGATGCCATTGTTTGAAATAGTTGGAGTCACCTCAACCAATATGACATATTCAATTGGATTTGCATTTATGACGGCGAAGAAGGATGATAACTTTACTTGGGCTTTACAAATATTGCTTAAATTTCTTAAACTAAATAGTGATATGCCTAAGGTGGTAGTGACTGACAAGGACACGACTTTGATGAATGTTGTAGCAACTGTTCTCCCTAATAGTAGTGCAATACTTTGTTATTTCCATGTTGGGAAAAATGTAGAGTGAAACCAAAGGTTGTCATAGTGGATGGGAAAGAGAAGCTTGTCGACAAGGTGAAGCCTAGTGAGATAGTTGATACCATATCTCATGCAGGGGAAAAAGTGGTTGAATCTCCTAATAAAGAGTTATATGCAAGTAATGTAATGGAATTCCAAGATGCTTGTAAGAATTTTCTAAAGTTTCTTCACTATGTTCAAACTACCATTTTGGACACTGTTAAGGTTAAAACAGTGAGGGCATAGACAGAGTTTGTGTTACATCTTGGGTGCAGGACCACGAATAGAGTTGAAGGGGCTCATGGTAGAGTGAAGTAATATTTGACCACCTCCAAGGGTGATTTGGGTACTTATTGGGAAAAAATTGATGAGATGTTGGTATTCTAGTTTGGGGAGATACAATCATCATTTGGTAGGAGCGTTACTGTCTTGGAACATAGATACAAAGATGTCATTTTGTACTCTGGGTTGGGGGGTAATATGTCTAGACAAGCCATGAACAATATGTTTTTGGAAGAAGAGTGTGCTCGGAAAACCTTGTGCATGGACAAGAAAACTTTCGGTTGTGTTCAAAGGACATCGTATGACCTACTTTGTGCATGCTTCATTGCTATGAAAATCCATCACAACAAGCCTATTCGATTGGATGAGATATATCGGCATTGGCATAAGTTATATATGGGTGAAGAAGAAAGTAATGAAGAATTGTTTTCGGTCGCGGAGGAATGGAGTGGTATTCAGGAACATCTCCAAAGAGTCTCATACCAAATGAAGTTAGAAATCAAAGAGGGTTTGCAGTTGTTAGCGTTTCTGGAGACCACAAAGATGTCACCACCTCCAAGAAAGGTACCAACCAAAGGAGCCAAGAAAAAAATCAAATCTACACCAAAAGTGGCATCGACACGTCGGATCCCATCTTCGTGGGAGACTATTGATTCTCAATTTCCGGATAGTCAATCTTCACCATCAAAAAAATCTTCACAACCTAAAAGAAAAGGAGCTCGCCTTGGTATTTCTCCACGTTCGTCGATTCCAACGTCAAATCGGGTTCCAACGCCAACTCTAAATCCAAAGCCTATCTTGGTTCCAACATCTTATGATCCATCGAGTCATATGTATTACATGCCAAAGTTCATGAGACCATTTATTGAAAAAATTGTGGATGTTAAAGGCGATGTGAATTGTGGGTTTAGGGCTATAGCTGAGTCCTTGGGTTTGACGGAAGAAAGTCATGTTATGGTGCGAAGAGCACTTATTCAAAAGGTGAAAGAGCATAGGAACGACTACATTCGGATATATGCGGGCGAGGGCCGTTATAACTACATCTTGAAAGGATTGTATCCTCCCAAAAATGGTAGTGGTTTTGCACCTCCAGATAAATCGTTGACATTGCCTGATATGGGTCACATTGTTGCAACTTATTACAATAGGCCGACGGTAGAGATAACTACCCTTGAAATTGGAATTTCAGAGACTTTTTTCCCAATTAGAGGTGGGCCTCCAATTAACCCGAAAAGCCACATCATGTGTCTTGGTTTAATCCGAAATCATTTTGTTCTTCTTTTGTTGAAAGATGATTGCCCACCACCTCCATCATCTATGGAGTGGAATAATCACAAGAGCGAAGAGGCGTCATCATGGGAAGATGAATTTTTGGATCAACACGATCGTTTCCGAACACTCATCAATATTGAAAGAGGAGAGAGATCGTTATCACCCAAAAAAGATTCAAACCAACACAATCCAATTTTGTGTGACACTCCGGTTAAAGCAAATGAAGAATTCGAAGTTCTTTCGGAACATGAAGGTGATTTATTTGCATAAGATAAAATATGACACTTTTTGTCGGTGTTCATTCTTTTTTTTTGTCGATATGCACCGACGTATTTTTTGGGATATATAATGTAACGACCATTTTTTGTGGCCAAGATGTAACTAACCTTTTATGAATTATATATATATATATATATATATATATATATATATATGTATATGTTTTTTTCAACTTATGTCAAGTTCAACATGTCTCAAAATGCATAAATTGAAGGTCATGTGACATATTCCGCTTTCAAGAAGACGATTAAGGCTTTCTTAACTCCGACGGACACTTTGGATGACTTGAAGACACAACTGAACAAATACTTTATGTTTTGTGGTGAAGATCAAAGTACATCTCATGTATTTGTACAACAACCGCATTATGATCTTGGGGCGGGAGAGGAAGATATGTGGAAAACGATTTATTATCCTAAGATTATTAAGGACAATAGTGACGTAGGATTAGGGGTGGCAAAAAATCTGTACCCACGGGTATCCGCGGATAAAATCCGTCACGGTAGGATTTATGTTTAGGAGGTTTGTTGAAAATAATGTGTTATATCTATATATTCATTCCAACTATAAGTTCTTAGAATGTTCACGAGAGATTTGATATTAGTGTAACGTGGAGCATAATGTGGAACTTTTGTCAAATTTCAAACATTTGTGTAATGTTAACGTATTGTCGTATTTGTGTAATTTTAATGAATCATTGATAAATATGTAATGTCGTTGTTTATGATTGCAGGATGTTGTTGTATTGGTTTAATTTCATCTAAAATTGTCGTTTGAAATTACAGGTAAAAATATGTTGAAAATGGCTGGAAAAAGGAATGCAGACTGCACTGTCTGCATTTACTGGTGTGAACGGTAGTTAACTACCGCTGGAATTATTTTTGAAATTTCCATGTGTTATTAGGAAGAAACTGAAGTCTGAAAAGCAATTTTAAATAGAGAGAAGTAGCAGTGAGGAATAGTATAAACATAATCCATGAAGCGGGACACGATACGGACACTGACGAGCTGATGTCAATAATAATATAAGAAAAACACATAATTTAGTAGAATTATATGTCTTAATATTGTGTCGATATTAGACACGACATCAGAACACGTCTAATTTGAAGTGTATCAGTGGTTGCCTTCCCCTATCTCTATTTTTTTTTACTTTTTGGCTTTTGCATCGGTTTCCGACCCACCAATGGTGGACGACTAATCCGGCTCTTGCGTAGAGGCATGTGCACTGGCCAAACGTTGTTTCCCTTGGAAATCAAACCCGATATTCCCCAAATACGTCCTTGGAAGGAGCTCTTTGCCACTAGAGCCCAAGCAACTTGGTTATCTCTATTTTATTTTAGATACACAAAGCAAGCTCTTTATGTCATGAATGATCGTTTTCACTATAATTAAATGATTTGATAAAGAACATATGTGTTTAGGAGTACATGTTAAGAAATATTTAAACCTAGCATCTTTCATAACTTGATTTGAAAACAAAATTTTATAATAGTCAACCTAATTCAAACTCCACCTTTTCTTGTGTTTCCTTCATCTTCAAAAAGATGTTAGAAAACTCCGATCAGAGGTACAAAGAGTAATAATGAGAAATATTGGTCTTTAAACTGTTTTCCATCGTTAAGATATAAATTCTTGATGATATTTATAAGCTAAAAATAATTAAACTGTTTTTCATCGTTAAGATATAAATTCTTAATGATATTTATAAGCTAAAAATAATTTTTGTTGCAAGAAGAAACTAATTGGTTGCGAGAAGAGAAATTAAGTATGTCAACACATTGAGTCGACAGAAACGACAACACAAGTGAGTAAGTGATGGTCAAGTTGTGTGTGTTTTAGTTAAATTAAATTCCTTTGTAAGAGGAGTGCTAACAACATTCGTTTTTTAACACTCTTTTTAACCCTCACTCACTTATTAAGTGAAATTAATGGGAGGTCAACACTTTGAAAATGAATATTATATAAAGTGGTGAGACTCGCATAAATTTCACCCAATTAGAGAGTGGTTGTTAAATTGTAAGAGGAAAACTTGAAAAATAAACCCTAAAGTATAACCGTGTATTTTATTCATGATCTTCATGTGAATAATGTTTATCAAAATTATTCCAAAATCAATGTGTATTGAAATCATATGATTCATCACTTTGAGGTTATCACAATAGTATACAACATAAGGCTAATATGATACTCGTGTATGAATCACATGAGAATTTAATGTAATAGTTTATAGCATATGAATAATGTGATTATGTTGTTAGTTTTAGGCCATCAATTGTTTAAGATGGAAAATTTAGTCGAAGAGGTCACATTTTCTATGTTTTAGTCCTGTCGAGATATTGATGGTACTACATTTGTTCCATATTATGAGTGGTAATGAAGAGTTCTTTTCTTCTTCGATTCCACATAGCAATGTTAAAAAAAAAATTAAATATTATACAGCTAATATGTATTTTGACTAAAATTTTGAATTTGCGTCACCTTTACCAAGTCTCGACTGCTGCCAACATATACTAGTACGAAGAGGAGACAAAAAATGGATGTCCACAGTAATATCATGCAACTCCGCCGTCTCCACTTCCGACAATATATCATCCTTCAAAAACAAAAACAAAAAAGGAATATACATCATTTTTTTATGTACAAAAGACATCATGTAAGTCACGATCAATGCAAGGGTAGAAATCCTCAACTAACTGGTAACTGGTAACACTAATTTGATTTAGTGGGATAGAATATGACATGGGTCTAGTAAGATATAAAATCTTCATCATCACTTTCACTTAGAAAACAACATACTACCAAAATTACTTAACTACCCATACCTAATTTTCTTCCAAACTTTTTCCTTTACAACTTTAAGGTTATTTTTGTCAAATCCACTATCAAAACTCACTTTATCCACTTTATTTCAAAAATTCAAATTTTAAAAACCCACTTTCCCACCTTTCTTTATTTAATAATAATTTCTCTCTCATCTTTATTTATTTATAATAATAAACTTTTCTCTCACATTTCCTTTTTAATAATAAACTTTTCTCTCAATCTCACTCTTCTCTTTTATCTTTTTCTTACCAACTTTCTTCATTTTCATTTTCTCTCATCATTTTCAACTTCATTTTCTCTACTAATTTTCAATTTGGTTTTACTAACAAGTTTTGTTTTTTTAGAGGAAACTAACAAGTGTTGTTGTTTTAACATAATATGATTTTATATTTTACTATAACACTATTATATAATACATTAATTATGATTTTTCATGGGACGCATATTAATATGTCTCACTCAAACATATTAGTAAATAAAATCTATAATTATTTTTATTTATTAGCTTTTTTAATATCGTCAATATTAAAACAAGAACAATATTATAATATATTATGATTAATCATACTTCAATTTTTTCCGTTGTTTTTTTTAAATGTATCACTAAAAAATCCGTTGGAGTGTACAATTGTAACACGGGATCCATTTTAGTAACTATAACGAGTGATCAGTTTTAATTAATATTTTTTAAATATCTATATTTAAACACCGCGACTGCTTAAGTTTTATTAATATTAAAACAAGAACGATATCATAATATAGTATGATTTTTTTTGGTTTAATTAGTATTTTTTAATATCTCTAATTAAACACCGCGATTGCCTAAGTTTTATTAATATATTAATAAAATATATGTGGGTGTATGGACTATATATTAATAAAAATATTTGTATGGACTATATCTCACTATATGTTTTTTTACGGGAATATGTTAGTATATATTTATTTATGAAATGTATTTTTATTTATTAGCTTTTTTAATATCGTCAATACTAAAACAAGAACAATATTATAATATACTATGATTGTTTATACTTCAATTTTTTTCGTTTTTTTTTTTTGAAAACGTATCACTAAAAAACTCATTGGAGTGTATAATTGTAACACGGAACCCATTTTAGTAACTACAACGAGTGATCAGTTTTAATTAGTATTTTTTTAATATCTCTGTTTAAACACCGTGACTGCCTAAATTTTATTAATATATTTAAAAAATATATGTGGGTGTATGGACTATATATTAATAAAAATATATATATGAGTATATGTTTGTTTTACGGGAATACATTAGTATATTCTTATTTCTGAAATTTAACGGAAACTATATATTGATAAATATGAGTGTATGGACTATATATCTCTATTACAAATATTTGTCTTGCACAAATGTTAAATACACTTGGCACTTTTTAAAGTTAAGTATCATTAATACATTATTATACATAAGCAACATTTATACATGTGTACGCTTCATCATCTAAATACAACATGATTATTGGGTATTGCTTAATCATTGATCCACATCAACTCATATTAAATATATATTCTAGAAAAATTGGTCAGTGTTATAAATATTTATAGTGGATGTCCAAATAGCAAACAGGTTAATGGGTCATACCACTAGGTTATTGGACTTAGTTTATATGCTACTCTATTTTTCTATAAATAGAGCTCATTGTAACATTCATAAAGACATCAGTGAATAAGAATATTTTTTTATTCTCTCTTCTTCTTTTCTTCTCTCTATTTACTTATATTCATAATAGTCAGCTGTTTTTTACAGGGGCATTTATGAGATTTCTTTGTTGACAGGTCATACTTTTTTCTCTATATATAGGCAGCTTATACGATTTCCTTTCATTCTCTTCTTCAGTTGAGTTAGTGGGTTTGGTTGCGGTTGCATATTTCTCTTGCGTTCATCAAAGGTTGGTGTTCTAATTTTTTCTGCTCATGCATGTCTCTTTTTTTTGGTTTTTGTGGTTTCTTTTCTTTTCTTCTTTGTTTTGCCATGCCTGTTGATCATTGAGCTTAATCGATTGAGGAATTAAATTTTGTGTGCATGATATGTTTGTTTTAATCGTTTGATTTAGGTTTTTTTAACAAAGGGGGAGATTGTTTATAAAGATTTTTGGTTGAGATAATTTGAGTGGATTTTGGTTAATTTTGATTTTCCAGTTTCTGATTTTCTTTGTTGTTGGAAGGTTTTGTTTTGAGTTTGTGTTTTTTTTTTGGGTTGTTTGTGTTTATACGGTGTTGATTGGTTTCTTTTGTAGGTTGCATGTGTTATGGTATGTTTTCTGGTTTTTTTGATTGTTGTCACCTGTTTTGTTTGTTTCTGGTAATGACATTGAAAGTTTGTTGCTTTTGTTATTTGAGTTGTGTTTGGTCGAAAATTTTATGATATGGTGAGGTGATTTGATTCATAGAATATTTTTGTTCACTCACTTGATTTCTGAGAAAATCATGATAATGAAAAATGGTATAATGATTCAGCAAATATGTTTGTTGTGTCATTTGATGTGTTAAGGTATCATGTTTTAGAGTTTTATGATGTTTATGCTTTGTGAATTTTTTTTGGTGGTGAGGGTATTCTCAAAGATTGTAATGTATCATTGGATTATGCATCTTTGGATTGTTAAAGAATTTGTGTTTTTAGTGAAAATGGGTGTTGAAGGAAAAAAGCAATGGACTTGACGTTAGTATTTTGTAAATATTGGTATTCAATGATATTAGAAGCTAGAACACAATTACACTAACATAATCAAGTCTGTTATTTGCTGAGTTTTGGAGAGTACTTTCTGAATGTAACATTGGTTGAGTTATGCTAATTATTTCTGCTGAATTGTGAAAAGTTTCAGAATCTGTACTGAAAGAAAATTGTTCATTCAATCTCTTATGAAAATCTAACAAACCAAATCTTCCTCTTTTCACTACAAGTTGAGCATGATCATGAATTGAAATCCCTTACATGTGCTTATTGTAATTTGTTTTTGTTGTGAAATGAGGTTGAAGAGGAAAGTGAGTGAGTTTGTTTGAGAGAGAGAGAGAGAGAGAGCAGTTAAAGGGAACATGGAATGGGAATGGTGTTGTTTGCTTGTTTGTACTTTGTAGTACTATTGTATTGATTACTATGACTCTGAACAGTTTATGGTGCAGTTTTTTGAAATTACTTTTCATCTAGATTATAGTATAGCCTTAGGATTCAATATAGTCCAGAAAGATATAATATGATTCTATGATTGAATAAGTTATGTGTTATACAGTTCACAATGGTATTTTGAGGTTGATTTATGTTGTGCTTTCATTGATTTATGTTTAGATTTTCATACAAAATTCTCATGATAAGTCAGGTAGTTCCAGAATTAGATCATTTTAAGACTCTATTAGAATGATAGTAACTGAATTCAAATGAATTTGAATTGTTAGGACTAATTGGGATCATTTTGGATTTTTTTTTTTTTTTTTTTTGTACTTTTATGCAGAAAATGTGCAGCTACAAAGTGACACTGTTAACTCATGCTCAATGCAAGCTTGGGGGTCGATATCATGTGCATGTATTCTTTTTTTCAATAGTTTGGTCGTGTATCATTTAATTCACGTTAATTTTTCATCTTTATTTTGCAGATAATGGTACTTATTAACTTAAAGCATCTGGTTGTCGAGAAGTTTAAGACTAGGTGAGTTTGCTTTGGGCTACGACTGATGCATATTCAAATAGTTGGAAGTTGTTGTTTGCTCTTGCATTTTATTCATGTTTTTTTTTATTGTTTTTTATCATAAATGCCAGATATCTGGTTTGTTACTCTCTGCAAGTTGCACACTTCAGCTGGCTTTTTCATATATATGTGTTAACAATCTCTCTTCTATAGTAAACCTTTCATTTCGCTTTATGCTTTCCTGAAGAAGTGCTTCTAGGTCTACATTGATGGTTTTTTCTTTCAAAACAATTTCTTCCAGTATTGAAGTAAATTTGCATTTCAAATCTTCGAGAAAGTTCATTATATCAGAAAATGTAATTTGTGATTCCCCCAGTTTAGATTCCAGTACTGTATATTGGCTGTGCAATGCGAAGTTTCACATTCTTAACTCACCATTTGCCATCTGGGAATCAACACATGGAGTTCATCATCGGAGATGCCAAGGTTGTACAAATTAACTTATATTTGTTGCAAATCCATTAATAATTAATTTCTTTTCGTCAATGTTATACATTTGGATATACATCCTTATTTTTGTTTTGTTTGTGGATTTAGGGTGATCGTGTTCACGTAATAACTCGATATAAGGACTTTGAGCATTGGAGGTCGTTGATTGAGGAAAGCAAAACTTACGAAAATAAGAGTAGAAATTTTGGAAGATTGATGCACAACCTGTCAAATAATTGGGAGCTCCATTCAGCTTCCCCTGCTCCCACTTGATCCTCCGACCAGTAGGATTCTTACTGGTGTTTCAGTTAATATTTTTGCCTTTGTGTTTTGATTAAGATATATATTATTATGATTTAATTTGCAAGCCATGGGGCAACTCCACAGCAAAATTTTCTATAAAATGTCTTCATATTCATCATTTCCACATATCACACTGTTTATGTTATTTGCAAAAGTTTAGATTAGCACATACCCCTGGACTGTTAAATAATGTGGTGCTTATATATAGCAAATGATTGTTAAAAATAGGTTTGGAGAAGAGATTAATTGTCCAAGAAGCAATCCTCCCATCATATGCAGGTTGGATCGTCCTGTGTATGATGGAAACAACATTTCTATTAGTTGTACATCTATGATGGCTAATCTCTTACTTTGTCTATGTTTTTTGTGTTGGTAAGTACTTGACAATCATCATCATAAATGTTAATGGTTTTTTTATTGTTTTCAACGCAGCTCCTGCCATGGTCAGGCTTCTGTGAAAAAACATTGTCTCATCAGCTAACAGAGATCACTTTCATTGATTATTGTGGCTTTGTCTGAAAGTGTGATTTTGAATTTGTGCAAGTACACAAGTCTCTGGTATGTAAAATTGGAGGTGAGTGGGGAGTGCTAAACAAAGCACGCAGGTTAGTCGAATGGCAATGTCTAATTCTTGCTGTTACTGAGGAGAGGGATAATAATATGATCTATCTGCGATTTGTTCGTGGACCATGCGATGATGGAGAGTATCTTAGTTCTGTGAATAACCTTATTATTGGGCAAGCTGAGGATACTGTGTTCTTCTGGGAAGGTTTTGTCTTGCTCTCTACATTGTCAATTTTTTATTATTTTTTGGTTCTGGTATGTTGGATATATTATATGACACTAATATCCTTTTCCGGTTTGCACCAGAACTTGGTGGTGATATTGACTTGGTTAAACAAGACCTCTACTAGCTTAAGACATAAATGGTTGAGTTTGAAGTCGAGACTGTGAGTAGTTTTCTTTTCTCTCATATGCAGATACATATAGATGATATATTATCATTTTAAAGTCTTCTAAATTAGTTAAGGTCAGTTTATGAATGATGTGATGAATTATCTTTCAGTTGTTTCGATTTTGACTTTGATTTCGACTATCCAAATTCCACTCTTGGTTTATATTAAGGTGACAATTACTTTCCCATCAAGTAATAAATGTAATTTGCTTATATGTTTTGGTGTATCCCTCGACCCTCCTTTTTTCATGTGTATCTATTTAACTTGGTTGTGTTATGAGTATCCTATCAAAGATATAGGCAAACTATTTTATTTGTTATTACTATATAGGCTAGCTTTTTTGACATGGTAGTATATCATTTCGCAGGACAAGGCTAGAATGCCCAACTGTTTTGTCAAAGAATGTGGAGTTGCACTTGATGACTATGTCATAGTTAAAGATCCAAACCAGAATATCAATGTCATTGAGGTTGATAAGAAAAACGGGAAGGTCTATTTTCAGCAGGGTTGGTTAAGACTCGAAGAGTTATACAAAATAGAGCTGGGTGCCTGGATTAGCCTGACATATGTGTATCCGAATCTACTCCTTATGACTATAAAAAACAGGAAAGGGGTTGAAATTTCCTACCCAACGAATTCCATTCCAGCTACACCAAAGTTCATTGATTCTAATGGTGAAACTAGCTTGGTGGTGTTTTTCCGTACCACTATGAAGACATTGACCAGATTCGATATCAATTCTGGATTTTTGGTATTCATTGTATTTAAATTTTTGAATGGATGATATTGCATATGCTCTTAATTGTTGCATTCTGATTTTGGTTGGTTGTTATTTCAAAGCAGATACTCCCATGGTTTGGCTTTTGTCAGCATGCATTGCCCTTGGAAGATAGTATGCTAACTATTGTTGATCATGCCGGATGCGAGTGGAGATGTGAGTTGAAATTTATGAAGAGAAGAACAATATTGTGCTTTTAGTGAGGCATACACCACTTCAGTGTAATAATCATCACGTGTTTGTGAAGTCCATTGACGGTGCCAATAGGAGGTACGTGTATCAGGTTAACCAGCATCTCATTCGTTGTCCAGTGAAAAGGGTCATGGTGTGCAGGTTAACCACCATCATATTTAGGGTCATGGTGTGCAGGGTTGTTGCTGCTCTTTGTTGAATTGTTTTGGATGTGTAGTTTATGTTTCGAACTGACCACATGTTCACTGTTGTGTGATGGTTTACTGTAATGAAACCTGTCTTTGAATTATTGCTGCACTCTCTGAACTAATCAGGTGTAGACTGTTCTGAAATTTAAGTGTAGAATCAGGTTTTTTAAATTTTTGGTAAATGAGATAAACTGCTAACCCATTTACATGTATACTGCTCTTTTGAAGTTTTGCCATATTAATTTCCATTTTTCCAGCTGAGTTCGCTGTGTGTTGGTTACTTGCAGATAAACTACTATTATCATATTGCTTGATCTATTTAACTTCATAGAAAAATGCAATCATGGCTTTACATATGATATGAATTTACTTTTTCATATCTTTTACTTACTGATACTTAATTTGCTGCACCATAATCCAACTGTTCCAAATAAAGGTCCCGTTTGTTATAGCTTTTTTAAAATAGATTTTTGTAATGTTATATGTTTTGTTATAATATTTTTAACCAAGAAATTTTCTAGGAAAGCTACAAATGGAAAATTAGTTTGAATAAATTATTTTAAAATGTAATTCTAAGTATTTCATCATTTTGTTAAAAAAAAAATTTATACTAAAGTTTTGAAAAATGTCTAAAAAAAATATGCTATTTCAAATAGCTTTTCATTAAAATCATTTTTGAAATATGTCATTTTGAAAAAATATGCGATTTTTACTATGTAAAATCTCGAACAATTAATATTAAAGTTAGTGAATATTTAAGATGTCAAAATCTCTTTTTTAACTTATACTAAATGAGTTTAATTTTATTTCTACTATTTTTGAATAAATTTCCAAAAAATCTATTTTTAGAAATACAAAGAAAAATCTATTTTTTCTAAATCTAAAACAAACCGAACCTAAATCAATATGCAAAACTTATAAAATCTACATGTATCACACTTGCTTCTTAGTTTAAACGTGTATTGCAAGTTTTGTTATAGATTAAGGCTAATTCAATGTAGGTGATATCCTTAGGCCTGTGAGTGAAATCAAATGCATCATATCTCATATCCTTTACTTGCATGATATTGTTATTTTGATGAGTTTGTTTAGCTGATGAAACCAGTTGGCCTACCTACCAAGCTATCACGAGATCTTCTCACAGGGATCTTAAGTTGATTGATTAGGCAACAATCTATGTAGCTTAAGTTTCTCTATATGCTCTTAAGTTGATTATCCAACAAGATATGTAGCCTAAGTTTCTTTATGCATATCACTTGCACTATAAATACAAAAATCTATCAGTTCATTGACATCAAAGTATCTCAATTACAATTCATCTCAAACACTTTCGGTTAAAGATGATGTCTAAAAGAGGTGGTTGTGTCCTTATGCTTTCAATTGCATATTTTCTTTAACTTGCGTGATTCTCATAAAGAACCAACTAACACACAATTGTAATGTACCAAAGACACAGTAAATGAGAAAGTAAACCAAACACACATTTGTTATATATTTGAATATCGCGGAGAGAGCAAGTTATGAAAAGTATTTGGGTGGCCAATGATTCAACTTCTGCAGAGAACGTGTGTTAGAGGTAGGTGGTAAACTCATCTTTGATCTGAAAGGTGCACATTTCTAATGTTTGTGTAATATGCTTGCTTGATTTTCACATTTATAAACAACAACAATCTCTTAAAAAAATGCAACTATCTCCTTTAATTTGATTGTTTTTCCTTTAGAACAAATTTTTTACAAAATAGTACGTTATTCAACCCGTATTCGCTTTGTATTCGTTAATCCTGACAAATTATCATTACAAAATTTAATCATTTAAAATTTGGTCCTTCAACCCAGTTAATCAATGCCACATCACTAATTAGCTGATGTAACTTGCAAAATGACCAAAATACCCCAGATATTATCTTCTTCCTTTTCCCTCTCGTTAGATTTTGAAAAACACACCATTTTCCCTTCAACAGTGCCGGGGAGCTAATAAATATCAATAACTGAGTATCAAATTCACGCAATCTTCAGTCTCTAACTGAATATCAAATTCTGCAGCTTTCTTCAAACCCTTACAATTTGGATTACCACATTTGTTACCTGTGCAAACAATAACACCCCATGTAACCAATGCAGCACAAACAACACTTATTCCAATAGATATATAAATATAAGGTGCATAAGAAACTTCTTCCATAATCAAAAAACACACCATATTCATAATCTGAAATGACTTAATCACTAAAAGTTCAACATATGGGAAAAACAAAAATCCACAAGCAATAACAACATCAATCATAGCTGATCTAGATCGATCACAAGGTGGAATCTTAACAGAATTTGATAAACTATGGTTCCTCCTATTCCTTTGAAATTGATTAGTTTGCTTAGATTTCGAATATTTCAATCCGATTTCTATGGAATTCGCCATGGATGATTGATCAACTGACTTACAAAGAGAGATTGAGCTATGGAAATAGACCATTTCAATCAAAAACACCAAAAACCATAAAAATTCAAATTTTTAGAGCAAACCCATCAAAATTTAACCAAATTTGAATCGACCCGTTAATCAAAAACTTGTAAAGATTGTAACTTTGAAGTGATCTGAGCACATAAAAGGGAATTATTTTTGTCCCTCTTGTGACGTGAACGGCAGAAAAGAAAGGAGGAGGATGAGGAAGAAGGTCGCAGAGAAAGAGAAGAGAATACGAGGGTTACCAGTTTTTTAAATGATCTAAACACATATAAAAGCCTTTTTTTTTTGGACTAAACTACAATTTCATAATTTTTTATGGGAACTGTTTCACATTTTAAGAGTTTGCATTTAAACTGCACAAATTATATTTCTTAAAAAAAAAAAAAAAAACTGCACAAATTATTTATTCATATCACACAAATTTAGTGATTTTACCATATACATGCATATGGATGTCAGAGTTGCAAAATAACACCTATGTATGCTAGAAGTTTATTCATTCTTTTTTCGTTGAATTAGACTCTTTAGCTGTTATTGATATGATAAAAAAAAGTACCACATTCATTGTCGCTCTCCAATCTATCTTAAATGACATCTTTCATTCTCTTATCGTTCAAAATTCGATTGCGCAAATATCTCATACTTATAGAGAAGTCAATAGTTGTGCGAATCTTCTAGCAAACTTGATCACAACATATAATGATTGGGAGAAAGTTGTGGGTTTGTCTTGCTTTTTCCTTTCTTGTTGCTTGGAAAAGTCTGCCTAGAATAGCCTCCTTTGCTGTATAATAATAGTAGTATGATAAGATTATTATAGCTGTTGTTGAACTTGTCTGTTTCAATTATTTCCCCACATGAAAAAGGCACTTAAATGTGGATGTTTCATGTTGGTCCTTCCTTGAATTTTCATAATGGCTCGATCGTAGAATAATAACACATTTTTGTTGTGAATGATAGATAAATAACACATCTTTAGCATCTTGTGAAGGAAACATAGAACAAAATCTGGAGTATCTTGTTTGCCTTGTTGGCAATGTTTGAAATAAGGACGTTTCTCAACAACCTGAACATGTGGATGATGAGAGATTGACGAATGTGGCCACTAATCTTTTTAGAAATTAATCTTTTTTTTTTTACGGCTCAATAATTTATCTATCATTCAAGTATTCTATAACTTCTTTTCTCAACATCAATTTTCTTATCTTATCAAAATAATAATGCCACCAAGCACTAAGGTCAAAACGTTCCATTATATAGTTAAGCGAACTTTTAATCAAAGTATTTGTAAAAGTTCAGTCTTGTTTTTTTGGTACAAGTAAAAGTTCAATCTATTATCACCGTTGAATCATTAAAACTATTTGATTTTATTCAATAACATGAAAGACGAGTGTCTATTTAACACATATTTTTAAACACACTCTTATTTATTAGTTAAAATTCACACGAGTCTCATCAAATTTATATGAGATCCATATAATTTAACGAGATTTTTGTTAATTTTAACCGTTAAAAAAGAACGTGTTAAAAAATGTGTGTTGAAAGCATTATTCAACATGGAATAATCTTACATTGAATTACGAGATGAGTTACTTAAAAATGTTCTAAAAAGATATGTCAATTGTGAATGGTCTTAACAATACGTGAGATAAGAGAACATGAACAATTGAAGATAGAAGTTGAACTGTGTATTCAGAAGAATCGGCTAAAGTTTTTTGCTTTTACCGTAAGTTATTTGGTACAAGTCATAAAACAAACTCATAACGATATATATATGTTGTTTTGAATGGTCTAACTTGGTTTCAATTCAGATTTTTTTTCTTCTTCTATATAATCTTATGAACAATTATAATTTATCAGTGATTATTATTCTTATTATTTTATAAACAAAGAAATTTTATTATAAGGGATATTCCATCCCATAGTAATGCTCAAAGTGCATACATCAATTTATTTTGAAGTTCAAACTAACAACTAGATGGACATTTTCCTTAAAAAAAAAAAAAAAAACTAGATGGACATTTCAAAGGACAATTAAATCAACCTTGAACACACCAAGTCAGATTCCGTTCTATCAACAAACCACCCCATGGCTCCATTTTGATTTGAGAGATGATTATCGAATTATAATTTGCAATCCCGTCTTGAAAAATAACTTTGTTCCGTGACAACCAAGACACCAAACGACGATCACCTAAATAAGAACACGAGTTTTCTTCAAATCCAAGACCAAGTTAACGAGATGTCAAACACCTTCATTATGGTTTATACCCTGAACACCGTGATCCAATTATTTATTGTAGACAATACATTATACGAGAATAGATAAGAGAAACGATATATTTTACTAAACTCAATATCAGTTTAGCAAAAAACACAAGATATATCGTGAATGGTAGACATTACCCCTCTTCTAGCCAAAACCTATTTTGTTAGTCTCTTTTAAAGCAATCTCCAAAAACCTCGGCCTTTCATGGAACATCAATCTTCCATACATTTTCCAAAGTCTATCAAGATTGGATCACTAGAATGAACATTTATACGCAAAACCAATGGCAATCCCTCAACATTGTTCAACAATAAAAAAAAATGTTAGACATCATATCTAAATTCCTACAAGATACTCAAAATTTTATGGATTAGTCTTGACATGAGATTATAACATAAAGAATTGAAGACATACACTACGTGTGACAACAAAGAAGAAGCACAAATGACATTTAAATTATGTCCGGTCCAATTTTAAAAACATTGATGTGTTTGACTGAGAAAAGAAAACATGGAAAGAATAGTGTACGTACGTGATCAGATCGGGAAATGAATCAAAGGGGTGGTGGCGGGGTCTCCATGCCATGCATCAGCCATGAGGCACTGTGTTGTTTAGTTTTCTTTTTGACCATTGGATTTATTAAACATCAAAATCCAGTGATGAGTTCCTCAACGTTTGAGCTTGCTTGCATGGGCCCCACCTCGTGCCCTTCTGGCTATGTGCGTGAGTGATCTTGTTTTTGTATGAGGACATAATTTATTAAAGTGTTTCACCAATGTAACATTGGTAAAATTTTACACTACAATGTTTTTAAGGTAAACTCTTTAGTAATGAAAAGATTATTAAGGTTTGTAATGAAAATATTATTAGCTTATAAGGGGGTGACACTTCAGTGACTTTGTGTTGGGTGATTTTGGTGACTATAATGCACTTTATAGGAAAG
>Ga0315915_1004365_pt1 | contig 17884 bp, 10 predicted proteins | sample MpolbnodulesMG_FD_207738 | JGI IMG/M metagenome (GOLD analysis project Ga0315915, IMG submission 207738) | Medicago polymorpha root nodule microbial communities from Los Angeles, California, United States - branched nodules | ecosystem: Host-associated > Plants > Roots > Nodule | place: USA...
GTAAAATCTGATTAGACATTGTGTAAAATGGTTTATACTGTCAGTGCATATTTATTATATACCGATTATTTTAACCATTAATGATAACTACAATGTAACATATTGCAAATGCTGCTAAAATACTTACACTACCCATTGCTGGAAAACCTTTCCCTCCATGTACATACACTGGATTTGAACGAGGAACCGGTGATACAGGCAAGGATGATGTTTTCCTCCCTCTCGATTTCATTCGAGACAATGTCCTCGAAAGAAAAGGCTTTTTCGACGGCAATGTGGATGAGCCTTCAAGTGCAAGGAAAGCAGCTTTTTCAATCTCAGAAGTTGTGTTCTTAAATTTAAAACTGAGTTTAGGAATAAAAGTTTTTTTAAGAGTGGATCTATTTTTAGAACTAGAGGGACTTGGGGAATCATTGCTTTCAATGAAATAACCAGGACTTGTACAAGGGGAAAATATCACTCTTCTTGGTGATGGAGTTAGAGGTATGTTTATTCTCAAAAAATCTTCTTTTGTTTCTTCATGTGTTTTTATTGGTGTCTCTATACCAAGATTTTGCCTTGTTCTTTGTTGTCCACTTGGGAGTTCCTCAGTTATTTCAGATGATGCCACACCCTATACACAAAGAAAAGTAGAACAAGAATTAATCTCAAAATTATAGAGGAAAAAAATTTACTATGATAGCTGAAAAGTAATTGATCTTTCTTTTAGTACACAAATGTTTCAAGAACATGTAGCATAAGCTTATCATATATACAAGTGATTATGTATACATAATTTCCAATAACAAAAGATAAAATAAAGTTCATCTGCTTTCATATAAGCTATAAACTGTATTTATAAGTTATTTTGGAGAGCTTAAAAAAATAAGCTGAAAATAATTTATGGACATATCATAAAGTGTTTTTATGAGCTCTGTCAAGGGATCTCACAAATTTTTATGCCACTAAATAAGTTAAAATAAGTCATTCTAAACATCCCTTAATCAATTGTACCTATCTTCATTCTTTCTGCAGCGAGTTCTAATGCATATGATGTAAACTTTTGACTGCAAAAAGAGATATGCAAAGTAGTTGAGAATAAAGATAATGTGAGTTTTTAATGCCACGGTATTAAAGTTTGTGCAACTTCACCATTTATTTTGCATTGACTAAAAAATTGCACTAGAAGCTTTCACAATCACAAATGGACCCCAATCATCTATAGTCACAAGCACTATATCACTAAAAATCTTTACAAGATATTATGAATTGCTTATGAGCAGTTGAAGCATATTGTTATTGATTAGAAAATTTATATGGTGAGACATGAGAATCATCACCAAAAAATTTAAAAGTATTTTCAGAACAATTGCCACTCAACAATAGTATATAAATTTCAAGAAAAATCAAATGAATTTTGAAAATAGACATTTTAGGGTCAAACAATTTTGAGTCTCAATTGCTTATAAATCCAAAGTATCTTCTTATTTTTTTCTGGGCAATTTTCAACCTATACTAGAACATAAATTCATATTCTCATCTCTTGTATAAATCCAAGTGATCATGTATGGGCATGTTTATTATGTAACAAAATATGTAGAAGACTTGCAAAGAGAAAATTAGAAGAAGTGCACACAAAAATATATACATACAACTATACAAGTGTTAGCACAAAGTAAGAAAAAGAATAGAAGAATATAAAGAACCTTTTGAATTGAGATATCATCTCTATTTTCAATGGTGCTAGCTCCTTGGTTAATATTATTCATGGAAGCTTCGGTTGCCATGGTCAATGGGGAACCCACCAAACCAAAGAGACAAGGCAAGAAAAGTATTTGATGAATTGAGAAAAATAATTATTTTGCAAAAAAGGAAGATGAGATATTTCCTTGATCATGGAAGCTGGAAATTTGCTGGAAAGAATCAGAAAAGGTATATAGTAAGGTGTGGAGAAGAGAGACACCATTGAAACAAGTTGTGTTTGTGGTATAATAGCATGAAGCAGACATGTTTCATATTTTCTTAAATAAATACAAAATACAAGTCATGCTTAAAACTATAATATATATTTGGGCACTTGGGTGGCTAAAACATCACTTCTATTTTTTTATTTTATTATTGAGATTATTTTTTTCATGAACACCCTAGCAATACTTTTATTATATCAACCAATCACAAATTAATTTATGTTTTGTATGACTTTTAAGTTAAATTTGATTCTCCTAAAAAAAAATTTGGATTAAAATGTAATTGTTATCATGATTCGACGGTTATGATTGACTGACAATATAAAAATATTAGAAATATCAGTGTATTTTATTTAATTAAAAAAGTTAATTGGTGGGAGAAGTCAAAGTAGGAAATAAATAGAGAATTCTCTCTTGATGTATATTTCACCAATTTTATATTTTTATTATATAATTAGCAAGCAAGGTCACCTTTAATTTTACAAGAAGGTCACTGTCTTTTTATTTCCTATGGTCGCTATCGGTTTGTTTATTTTTTGTTATATTCTACAATTACGTGCTAACCTCCAAAACTTGGGTTGTTTTTAAAAGAAAACGGTAGTATGATGTTTGTATTGTATGCTACAAAAATTAAATGTTTAATTAGTTGGGTTCAATTTTTCAAAGTATAATTATTCTATATTTTGGAAAGCATATGAAGCCAAATTCAGACAAAGGTGAAGAAAGAAGCCAAATTAAGTTTCTTATGAGATTCTGGTTGTTGGAAGGTTTTCACCTTGTGAATTAGAAATTAATCTTAAATTTATATTACTTCATGACTGGACCGTTCTAACTTCAGCTAGTACCCAAACATGTACTTTGTTATTATTACAATCGACGGCTCTTTGATTAGTTACGGTTAATATTTTAAGGATCGAATGTTTTTGTCCATATAAAATTAGAAATTTCTAAGTTTAGTACTTATTTAATTTTAAGGAAATGTTAACTTGTGCCCTAAGGACACATGTTAAGAATGTTACTAATAGAAATTATGTATTGGAAATTGTGTTAATTTATTGCTCAAAATGTTTAATATTAATTTTTTTTAATAAATTCTTACCATTAATTGAATGAAATTAATGCTTAACATGTGCCCTAAGGGCACAAGTTAACATGACCCTTAATTTTAATAGCTTTTTTAGTCTATAAATAAAATTACATGTATGTTTAGTTTCTACTAAAACTAAATGTGTTTAATTAATTATCCTTAAATTCTTAAATTTTTAAACAATTTTTCGGAGACACGTTTAGAACAATACAAAAAGTTCATTAACTAAAATTTAGAATTTTTTAACATGATATGAATAAAATATAAATTTTTAAAATGACAAAAGTTCAAGATAAAAGTAACAAAAATATGAACATAGAAATCAAATTTTAAGTTAATTTTTTTGAAAGGAACTTTTATTAATGTTTTTAACATGTTTACAAAACTAAAATAATTGCAAAATTGGCCATGTCCCATTCTTTTACTTGGGACTTCCTATTGATGGTGACTATCAAAATTGAATTTTTGGAAACCTCTAATCAAGCAAATTCATTCTAGATTGCTTGGGTGGGAGTCGTAATTTATCTTTGGATGGTCGTTTAGTTCTTCTGAAATTTGTTTTGTCATTTATCCCGGTCTACTTTCTTTCCTTCTTCAAGGCTCATGCAAGCATCCTTACTTCCCTTGAATCTATTTTTAACTGTTCTTTTTTTTTTTCTTGGATAAATTGGGACATTATTTGTCTCAAACAGAGGACAAAGGACGGAGGACTGGGGCTTGGAGGATTAGGAAGTTTAATTTGTCTCTTCTAGGCAAATGGTGTTAGAGGTTGAGGGAGGACAAAAGTTGTTTGTGGTATAGAGTCTTAGCTGGGAGGTATGGTGAGGAAGGTGAAATTATAGGCGTTTTGGAGATATTAGCTTAGGTGTAGTGGAATAATTTGTCTAGCATTAGAAGGGGTGATGGAGAGGGGGTTGGTAGTTGGTTTAATGATCATTTACGACAAGATGTAGGGGGTGGAGTAGACACTTTATTTTGTTGGGATCCTTGGTTGGAGGGAGGAATTTTGCAGGATATATTTAGTTTTTTTTTATCTTTATAATAACAGATTGACGATGGCAAACATATTTTTGTTAGGTTGGGGGGAGGGAGGTATGGCCGGCTCAAGGCATAGGATGGAGGTGAGGCGGCTAGAGCCCATGGCCGTAGGGGGGCCCAAAAAATTTTTATAAAGGGGGGGATATGTAGCAATACTTGGTTTAAATGGGGTGTATATAGCAATAAGCGCAAAGAGGGCCCAAACATTTACAAGACTTCAACCCATCAGCCGTTTCACTTTTTTTAGCAACCCAACATCATTTCATTTTGACACCCCCCCAACCCAACACTTTCATTTTCTTTTTTTGGTTGCATCCAACACTTTCATTCTCACCCCAACATTTCATTAGGCAAAATGCAAAACATAGAAGCAAAACGTAAATCACAGAAGCAACACGTAAAACACAAAATATCTACCCCTTATTTTAAAGTGTTGGTATAGTTAGAATTTCAAAACTTCGTATTATGGTGATCTCATTCGCCATTTATATAAAAATTGATCTATTATATAAGGGGTCATTTTCTCAAACTTGGTTTAAGGCCCATAAAATGCTAGGAACAGGCCTGGAGGGAGGTGAGGCTTGGAAATGATGTAGAAGGTTATTGGCATGGAAGGAAGAATTGGAAAGTGAATGATGTATGCTATTATTACCATTTGTTTTGCGGTCTACAGTGAAATGGATCTGGCAACTTCATGCCTCTTTAAAATACAATGTTTTTAGTGCTTACAATTATTTGACATAAAGGGATCAACCTTTGAACAATGATCACGCTACAATCATTTGGTACAAGGAGGTTTCTTTAAAAGTCAACATCTTTGCTTGACGTCCATTACGTAACCGACTTCCAACAACTGACAACTTAATAAGTATAAGAGTTTTCAACCAAATTTGGTTTCTTGCTCGGGTGGTTGCGGTTCTCAAGAGGATATTGACCATATGTTTTTGACTTGTGACTTTTATGGATAGATTTGGTATGAAATTTATAATTGGTTAGGTTTGGTGTCGGTTAATATGGCTCATGTCAAGGATCACATCATTGAATAGGTTAGGTTTCTTCTATTTGATTTTGTTCGATGGGTGGATTCTCAAAACACACTTGTTATGCTTTTTATTTGATATGTCTTTCTTTTATGGGTCTTGCTAACCATTGTCCTCCGAACAATGGTTAAGGAAGCCAAAAGTAGCATGTTTGCATTGGTTTCAACAACATTTTGACTTTTAAAAAGTTAAATTTATCACTTTTCACCATTTTTCAATACTATATTTCTATTTTTATCCTCTTATCCAATGCCCCAAGGGCAATGATTGACATTCTCAATTTATTTATTACTTCGATAGTTTTGCTTCACTTGACAAAAGTCTATCATTGATCACTTCCATATTAGAAAGATGTTTCAACGACATAGCATACATGAAGAAAAACATTTTAGAAAAGAGAAGAAGAAAAATGAGAAATATTGATCTTCATTTCCAAAGGAAAGAAATTGAAGGATTTAGGGAGTAAAGGGATTATTGTATTGTTTCTTACAATACTTTAATAACTAGATTGATGTATTTTCATAGTTTAGAAATTTTTAACGGATATCAAAACCATGAAGGAACGATTTAAAGATCTTTTAATAGTTTTAATAGTTTGTGAACCAATATAGAAATCAAGTGTTAGTTCAATGACTAAATTGATTGTTTATCAGAGAGTTATGGTAAGTCTAGTAATAGGGACAATGTATCAAAGTTGTCAATTCCCTCATTTAGACAAATCAATGTTCTATTGGCTCTTGGGATTGAGACCAAATTTTGGATTCAACTAAACTATGATTCAATCAAACTTGAGCCAATTGATGAACGGACCAATTCTTGATACTAATGATCCAAGCAGTTCTGCCCAAATTTTAATTTTTTTTTCGATACCAAATAGTGCAACATGATATATTTTGCATATATAACATGTTGTCGTCCAATTGCCATAATGCTATGCATATCTTCAAAGGAAGTGTGTACGACAGAAATTCTAACTTCCAATTTCGAAACTGGTCCAAAGAGTCAAAACTCCATATTCCTTTCAGAATCACTAGTGGGGTGGAATACATGCAGCAGAAAAGGTCCTACATCAGGGACCCATCTGTCCAACTAGAATTCGGTGTCAATGCCATTATTGACTTTTCAAGAAGTGTTTATCATGAAGTTCACTCTTTTCTCTTTAGTTTAGAGAACCTCCACACACAAAAAATTGGTACAATCTTTTTTATTTAGCAGACTTGCAATTGGTGGTGGTTACCTGAGTGTGTGGCGGCGTGTGACTAAGAGATGGAGGTCTAGAGGGAACCCGAGAGAGGTTGAGAAGAAGAAAGAAGAAACAAGTACATGTTTTTTTTTCCTTCGATTAAGAGGGTGAGTATTGACTATAATTTTTTTTAGGCCCATCATCAAAGTCGGTTGAGCTGTTTGCACAGCCCAAGAACAGATCTGTTGGCAAGCACATTTTTTTTTTACTATTTTTACTATCAAATTGATGTTTATTGAGCCGCCATCTACACCAAATGAACTTGTCATATTATCAGTTTCTGTTTAAGCGAACGACATCGACTGTTGTTACAGTTTTAAGGATTTTTACACATTGACCTACCATAGATATCATAGGTGACACTTTCTCACACACTAAAATTAAGCGGCCTATAATATATAATAACATAGAGGACTATGACCTTTTACCTTTTTTTTGACAATGCTATAACCTTCTACTTAATGATGGTGACGCCAATCATATTGTTAAAATTTTGAGTTATTTTCCAACGTTCATACACCGTAAATCACATAAATCCCTCCACATACAAATGCCTAACATATATATACATTGTATTTCCGTCACACAACAAAAAACATATACATTGTACCAAATTTAACATTACATATTTTGATGAATGACATCTTATTCAGAATTTGGCCAATGACTAGCTGTCCACATGAATCGATTCTTAGTTTTTTTGTTGCCTACTCTCTATGGCATAGCTAGGAACAGTCACTATTGATCTATACAGATGAAATTAAAGGGAACCACACAATCTAGAGTTTTTTTCTTAGTGGAATTTTTTTGTTGGAAAACACACAAACAAAAAAGTTCCTAGCAAGTCGGATTACATAAAATCTATATAATATGTTATGTCATTTTTTGAGACCTAAAAAACCAATCACCATTCGACAACCAAGACAATATGTTGATCAATAATGGGCCTTGATGTTTAGGAATATTGCAGGAACAACGGAAAGGTACAAGGCATACTATACTATACATTAATTATATATAAATTTATGTGGCCAATGATTATATTATTGTGGGACTTGGGTCCTCCCTTTCTTCTTTTTCAGGGTTAGATTGCATCTAAAATCAAATGTCCCTTTCCATTTCTTTTTTGTTTGGGTTCGACTCCTCAACCATTTATTTATGTGTAACTTGTAACAAGTCTTTTTCCTTAAAAATATCCCAACGAGTGGTTAAACTATATAGAGAAATTTCACGATGCCAGGGGACATTTTGATGATCATATGATTTACTAGCCAATCATTTTCTGTTATTGTTGTTTCTTTGGCTCCACGTTATATATGTTTATGCTGTGGTATGCATGTGAAGGAGCAGAATAGTTTTTTATTTTTTTACCAATAGTTTGGTTTTTCGGAAGACCTAGTTTGCGGTGAAATTCACACTGCTAAGTGCTGAGACTCCACTAAATGTGACCAACCAGGAGATAGATTAGTCATAGCGGTTAAGTCTGTAGATATTTCGTATCAATAACATGATTAAAAAAAAAAAAGATTGACGGAGTAATATATAAGAGCCGTAAATACAATAAAACTCTTCCATTGTTGATGAGAATAAGTGCTAGCATATATAGTAGCATTGAATAAACATAAACAAGTTTTGGAGAGGGTGTTCAGTGGAATGGGGTGAATAATATGCTGCTGAACTTGATAATAACACCATACAGATACTCCTTTGGAAATAGGGGCCTATTCGTTTAGTGTTTTAGCAAATGCTTCCCACCACTTAGCTGCTTCCTTATCTTTTAACTTGGTGTGTACAATGGCCTGCATTCATTAATTGGACTTACATTCATTTTTGTCATCAAGAATAAAAAATCAAATCATTAAAAAGAATAACTGACCTGATAAATCTTATCCAAAACTATTTACTACTAGTAGTAATCATAATAATGAGTCAGATAAAACAAACTTGTTTAAAAAAGAGAATATGTTAAAAAAGCACTCAGACTCATCTAAGTTTTTTGCATAAAAAAAAAAAAAAAAGTAAACTAAAATGATGAGCGACCTTGTAGAGCAAAATGTCAGATATTGCTTGTTTTTCAAGAAATGGTGTCTCATCATTGCTGTAACTCTTGAGCAATTTGGTAATCTTCTCCTCATAATTATATACCCTTCTCGTTGAGCCGCCAAAAAACTGCACCATAGATATAGTGAGGAAATCGGGAAAATATATATGTGGATTCAATTATATGCAAAAAAATAAAATAATACTTTCATTTAAAAAAGAAAAAACTTTCACTAACCTACCCCTAATTAAAATCACCATCTTCTCACAACATTAAAAAAGAAAAAACTTTCACTAACCTACCCCTAATTTTTTGAACATATTATTCTTTGCACCAAAGGTTTAGGCATACACCCCCTCCTACACCATCAAGAATTGGGCCAAGCCCAATGCCCTAACTAAACATGGGTTCTCTCATCTCCCCTAATACCCTTCATTATGAATTCTGAGATCATTATTCTTCTTCTCTTACTTCTCATGCGACGTGACTGCGCCATCACCAGCCATTTATCCACCACTGTCGAGCTCGACATTGTTTGGGCCAAATAATTTTGTTTTCATCGTCTCCTCAATTACCTCTATCTTTCTATCCGGACAGAATTGCAAAAGGAGCAGATCCAAAAATGGTAATCATAACCTATTTTCACTTTTCTTTCATTTTTTTTTATCAAAGCAGTAAAATATAAAAGCAGAAGAGGCATGAACCAATACATCAGAGACACATAGTGAAAAACCTATTAAAAGAGAAACCCCAGAAAGGGAATGTCCTAAGGAACGAGGTGTCAAAGACAACCAAAGTACAGAAAAAACTAGTCAAAAGTATGATCATTCTTGGCCTAACAGCCACTAAAAGACTACTCTCTCTATGAAAATTTGAACAAAAGTATTGGTATTCTCAGATATTCTGTTGCAATTGAACCAACTATTCTGTATTGGTCAAGGCGGCTTTGGAGGTACCCTTTTGAGCACGAGTCCTCATTCCGGCTGAGTTAAAACTAGAAGGCTTCACTTTGTTCACCTATTTCTTCTTCTTGCTCTCCGCCTTAGTGCTTTCAGATAGACTTGGATAGTCTTCAATCTCAAGTCTCTTGTCATGGCTGAGAGTATCCTCCATCACCTCTTCTACCTCTCCTACCACATCCCCCCAAAATTTGGAAAAAATCTGCACACTCTTTAGGGCTGCAGCAGAATGGAATGAGGATTTGGATGTAGGAACCAAGATTTGGCTTAAAGGGAGCTTGTCAGTTGTCAAACTAGCATAGCTAGTAGTTATAGGTTGCGGCATAGGAGTAAGCACTGGAGTATCAACCCAAACCTTTAACCTGTATGGATCCACCACTCTGACAAAGGTAGCAGGTTCAATGATATGAGAAGCATCGAGTAAAGGGCAAGACGGAAGCTGAGAGAGCGATGCAGCCTCAAAACGGATGACAACATCCATATTATGAGGTTGGGCAACTAGATGATGCTGCGCCGGAGAGGAAAAAACAACACTAGGAAGTGAGTGCTTTTGAGGACATAACTCTGTGCCTATACCTTACTGGGAAGAATCATGTTATTGTGGGACTTTAACTTTCGAGACAGTTGCCTTAGGACGATTAGAAACCAATAAATCAACATTTTTGAGTTCAACATTCAATGCCTCCTCTGGAACCTCAACATTATCTGTGGTTAACAAGGCAAAAGAGTTTTGCAATTCGACCTCTGAATCATATTTATAGGCAGGTTCTAACGGATCAGAGGAGTTTATAACAGGAACAGTGATGCTATGAATAGAAGAAGATTGCAATTCAATAGGAGAAGTTACAGCCAAAACAGGACGAGACTGATCTCAATTAAATGTTGCACCTTCAGAACGAATGCCAACATCCACATAATGAGGTTGTGCATTCTGTTTATGTTGCATCCAAGAGGAAGAATCAGCACCTGGGAGTGAATGCTTCTTAGTGATCAACTCTGCGCCAATTCCTTGCAAGTTGGAACCATGCTTTTGTTGAACCCTTGCTTGGTTATACATCCTAGGCGCAGCAGGCATGGTGTTAAGAGGGGCTTTGTCCTTATCTCTAGAGTTATCCATCCCTTCCTTCCCATGTGAATTGCGGAATTTGTTACAGGTTTGGATTGTATGTCCAAGCAAAGAGCAATGAGAGCAAAAAGAGGGTTGTTTCTCATATTGCACCAGGATCGTAAAGGCAAAACCTTCACGTTCCACAACAACGGTATCAAAGAGCTTTCTGGAGAGGTCCACAAGAACACGAGCATATAACCCAAAAAGCCGAGCCTGAGTGGCCTCATCAATCACAAGAGGGGTACCAACTCCGGAAGCAATCTCAAGCAAGGTTTGGGGATGCAAATACTCTTGCGGGAGATGCATTAGCCGCACCCAAATCTGCGCATGAGTTTGAGCTTGGTTAAGAGGATTGAAGTCCTTAGACCAACAAAAAAGACGCAATAAACCAGGTTTCATATTAACAACTCTCTGTGCCCACACTTTTCTCATGTCATCAATAAAGTTGAACTGAAATTCATAGCAACCCCTACCAACGGGAGTAATAGACCAGCTGCATACATCCGGCCATAGGCTCATCAATTTCTACTTTAGAGACTTAGCGGTCATAGGGGGGTCATTTTTTTGCGATGTGACACGACCGTGAAGATGACTTTTACACTTATCAAACTCAAATTCGTACTTAGCCTGAGTAATCTTCACCCAAACTGTGTCACCCATAATAATTTTTCGAAGGAAGTTGGTCGAGCTGGACAGTGCAGGTGGCTGAAGCAGCTTGAGCAAACGACTTCAAAAGAGGGTTTTCAGGCGTCACCTCCTCCGGTGGCACGAGAAATTTCCAAGGACAAGCCATTGATGAACACGGAAAATCCAAAATAACTTCACATACCAAAAGAACAGCAAAACAAACTTCAACCGAACACCAAAACAGATGAAAACAAAACCCAACTCACTGAAGTTGAAATAAACAACCCTAAAAGCACCTATGTTGAAATAAACAACACCCAAAGCAGTAGAGTTGAAATAAACAACACTCAGAACTCTAAAATACCCAAAAAGAACTACACAAGCTTCAAACCAAAAAATACAAGCAAGATCTCACCGGAAAAGACAAGCTCAAAACCCAAAACACCAATTGCAGATGTTGAAATAAACAACACCCATAACTCCAAAACACCCAAATTGGTCTTCACAAGCTTCAAAACAAGCAAAACGAGCAAGATCTCACCGGAAAAGATATAGGAGAAGACAATCGCAGAACCCAGAGATCCAAGCACAACAAGAAAAAATAGAGAAAACAGAGTCGAGGGAGAGATGTAACCTTGGTCGGCGGAGCAATCATCGGAGTACCACCGGTGGACTGAAACGGCGTCGTGAAGTTGTTTTAGAGATAACTTCGGTCATCATCGGTGTCAGGATCTATTAAAATATGTACATGTTTTACACTTACATACTCTTTAGTGCATGAACCAAGCACCACTTTTCTTTCATTAATCGAACTCCGAATAAAAAAAACCTTTAAATATATAAGCCAAGCAACCAACAAACTGTGTCACTAGGCTGTTCTGGATGGCAAACCTAATCCTCGTAAAAACAACATTCATGGACCTATGAGACATGACATTGCTATGCATGACTCTTTGAACTCTATGTAGAGGGTGAACAACCTATAGTGCTAGGAAGCTAAAAGTGTCAAATGCAAATGGTATAAGAGCATGCTTTCTTATATTTGACCACTTTGTTAGACGCAACTTTTAGAGCTGTCTGTTCTACCTTAAAAGCCCTGACCCCAAATTCCATAAGTGGTGAAACCTCGGTCAAGTTTGCACACGCATGTTTTCCTCCTACCCATCCGTCCACCATAACATCCACAGACCTAAGTGTCGATATCAATTTGAATGGATAACATTTTGTTATTGGTATATATATTTGTGAATATCATGTTCTCTATTTGGTTGTCCCAAAATGGATGTGAGTATATCTTTTCTCAAAATAGATGATGATGAGTAATAGGGACAATTTATTGCATATCGTTATTTAACTTATGTCCATCGTAAGTGTAAAATAGTTTTATATAATTGTCTAATTAGACCTTAAAAACGTATAAAAATATTTAAATAGTGAGACGTGGTTAGATCTATGTGTAAGTTATTTCATATAGATTAAATTATTAAATACAAATCATATATGTAGAGAACTATTACAACTAAATTTTCTGGTTAAATATGTTTTTAGGTTTTGTTTTTAGTTCCTATAAAATACAAACTACATATGTTTTTATCCCTAAAGAAGGACCAAAGGTATACTATTTACTGATTTTATGGACTTAAAAGTGAGTACATAGGTTAAAAACAAATTTGATATAATTATAAAAACAAAAAACATACAAATATTTAAAAACAACACTTAAAACAATTTTTCTCTTTCTTTCATTTATACATTTTTTTAATAAGTGTGAAATGAGCAAATGACTTACTTAATTTAAGACAGAGAGAGTATTTATTAATAAATTTTTCTACCCCGTCTAATTGATTCTTGGATCATCCTTGATGAGTAAACAATAGTTTGTTTGCGTATGTCTCTCTCAACATGAGGGACAAAACTAGAGAGAAAAAAAAGAAGATATAAATCTAAAAATCACTGACCTTAGAGTACGTGTTTTTATCACTTTCATCGTCAAGCAGTGTATCAATGTCACTGTCCAATAGCTTACATGCTTCATCGAATCTTCCCTACAAAATTAAGCACATCGTAGTTATTTACCACAAGTGTGAGTTACACAAGATTCACTCCCTCTCCCCAACCAAGCCGAACAAGCACTTGTTATGGAATCTGAGGGTGCGAGCAACAACGGGCCAAATACTTCAGGGCCACATCTCCACCCAAAACCTTAATGTGTTACGAAGATGGTTCACCTCTTTTATATTTCTAACATGTTATTCATTCATAAGCGATGAGATACATAATCACTCACTCACTACAAATTTAACTGCTTATTACACTTAAAACCTAACAACCACATCTTCACAATTGAAACCTACATTTATCCCAAAATAGTAAATAAAGGGAGTTTAATTTTGTTGGGTTAAGAGGGAAGCCAAACTTATGAGAGATCGTCATATTGAGCTGAGAGTGAGAGCAACTATACAAGTGGCTTGGAAAACCTCAACATGCATTCAATACGAGACCTCTTATTTACATTTGGCACAACAACAAATTTTAATCCCAACATCATAAATAATTTGTTCAATTTGTAAGGACAACATTCAACAATTATTCCACAATTTTTTCCTTTGAAGCATTCAGCCTTCGCTCTTAAGATATCCCTAAAACTATCCGCGGGTATGAATGATAGAAGCTTTTTTGTTTGAAAACTTAGTATCTGACTCAATGACCATCTAATCTGAGGGGTCCAATTTCAATGATGAAAGATCTATATAGTATGTACCTGAATCAAGAGAAGTTCATACACTGCCTTTCGCAAGTAGGGTTCTCTGTCTGGATCCTCCTCCTTAGATTTGGTGTATTCATCTTTTAGCTTTTCCACCATATCCACTTCTTCACGTTTCTTCCCACGATTTCTTAGATAAAGAGCATGCATCTGCAAATATAATTCCAACAAGAATAAAAAGAAAGTAATTAATAATCATTCTAATTAACTTGTCACTTTTTCATATATATATTTTTAAAATTTAACACCTTTTTCCTCGTGTGAAGTATTTCAATTATCATAACAAGAAGAAAAATTGACCTTCTTTTTATCAACTAAAGTCTCGTTAGGATCCAACTTGGGATTTAGCTCCACTACTTCAGCATTAATCGTGTTCCACAGTGAATCAAATGTATTCACTCCTCTACCTATTTTAGTAGGATCAAAAACCGAAGCCATACTGATTTTGGAATTCATCATACCACTAAAGTTAATTATTCCAAGAATGCAACCCAAAACGAGAGAAACTCCACTCATTCCTCTCGAAATTTTGTTCTCACTTCCTTCAATATTCTTTGAATTAGGCATGGAGAAGCTGTTGTTAATCATGCAATTTGCATGCTTAAATGAACGTGCAAATTGGTGGCTTGTGGTAAATTGAGGGAAATTAAGAGTGGCATGGTTAAATTTGAGATGAAATTTGTTTCCCCTTGCAATTGCATCTTCATATCTTTTGGAACCATGGGAAAGATGCAAGGGAGGACTGGCAAGGGGAGAACAACGAAGACGAATAGCATAATGTTCCATCTAGCTAGGTATAGTATAAAGTGATGGTGAGAAAGGCTAAGAAGTAAATAATATTATATATTCAATCAACAAGTTTACTAGTAGTATTTAAAAGTCATGATCTAAAATGAGTGAGAATGAAATGAATCTCTCAAATGAAGGGTTGAAGTCAGGTATCATTTTTTTATGCTGTACGTGAAAACGTGTTGCACATTTGTGAAGAAACTTTTATTAGAGTGTTTCTTATCTATATACGTAAATGGGGATAAAACTTTGCTTGAAATAAGGGATATCTAAAACCTGTGCAAAAGGAAAAGCAAAAGGGAAGAAAATCAAGATTCATTTTGTTGTACATGTGGTTATGGGATTGATCTCTTTTTATGCATGCATAGTTTGGGATAGGAAACAAATAAAAACTTGTAGAAAAGCTTATGTTGGAACATAACAACAGCTTCTGAATTGACAACTTGGTTGGGTACTTGGGTTGAAACGGTGGCCAAGGAGAAGACATGTTCTTACTTGATCAAAGTCCGTTGTAGAAGTATTCATTGCGACGTTGAGTTGGAACCTTGGAGTATGTTATGCTTAAAGTTCTCATATTCGACTATCTTGGATGTTAATTTTGGTAGGTTAGTTTACCTTCTTTAAAAAGGAAAAAAAAAACATTGTAGGCTAAAAAAGATTCTAAATAGAATGCTAAAGAAACAACTTTCAAATGAAATTGTGACAACCTAAACTTGAAAGAAAAGCTAGTGCTCTAGAATTCGAGCGATACCGTTGTGAAGATTGGAGGGGTTTACATACTTACATGTTGCAGCTTTCCTTTTTTGTATATATAAAAAAAGCAGAAGCAAATAACTTTTTTGTATATAAAAGCAGAAGCAGATAATAATCTAGCCATTTTACCATATGTGACAAAGCAAATTTTCATCATTTTGCTTTTTTATAAAATCAAAAGCAAATAATAATCTTGTCACTTTGCCAATTAAGACAAGCATATTTTCATCATTCAATCATGCTTGTGAGGTTACATGCATGGTTTAAAGTTATTTGAATTGACATATAATTTATGCTTAGTTTCACTTTAAACCTTTTCCCAAACCCGACGTATCCAGAAACTTTAACATGCTGAACTGCCATTTTTTTCATTTGACCCTGAAGTATTGTGATTGGGCGATTTTTTACCTTTCCTTTTGTTTTTTTTTGGGTGATTTTTTAACTCTTTATTTTGTTTATAATTGAGTTCAGATGGAGTACTGTATTTGATTAGATAAGAAGAAGTAATAAAATAAAAATCATTTTTTTCCTATTAGTATTTATTTTATTTAATAACAATAACAATAACAAAACTATGGATTGTGTTTTTTTGCGAAAAATCTTCGGAGATGTCTTACTTCTTCTCTTAACATTTCTACCGACACTTCTTCTTTTGATGTCCTTCTAACCTTCTTGTATAAGATCTTGGTCTCCTCTATGTAAAATTGTCATTATTGTTGCTATATATTACAAACTTAATTGATGTGATTTGGTTTTGTAAAAATTAAAAGAACGTTTCTTGAAAATTGGTCTCTCATATGGTGATCTCCAATAATTCTCTTGACGACAACCATTCTACACGGAACTCTGCGAAGTTATGCATGAACTTGTGATACTTAAAGCCTTTTAGGTTCTAACGGATTAAAGAGGTTTATAGCACCTCCCATTGTTTCTTGGAACAAATGCAACATAGAGGCGACAACAAAAGTCTTCTTGGATCGACTGCATATGATGGTATTTTCAAGGATAGTATTGTTGTTGTTGTATGTAGGGGTGGGCAAAAAAACCAAAAACTGAACTGAACTGCTGAACTGAACCAAAAAAAGGGTGTCCTTGAAAATTTTGTATCGAGAGCTCTGCTGAACAGTATTGCAGTCTTCTTGGATCGACTTGTATGGTGTTTTGCTCAAAATTTAAGCATATCTACCACTTTTCTTGCAAAGCTCGCTGAGGTTATGCATGCAATCGAGATAGCTTCAAAAAAGGGTTAGACATCTCTTTGGTTGAAAATAAACTCTTAACCGGTTACTCTTGATTTTCTAAAAGGAAAATTATATGGTGAAGTTCGTCTATTGACTTTTTCGGTGAAGTTACCCTATATCCAATAATAATGTGCCACGTTTTTAAATGATGTCATGTCATGTTGATGGTTGCATGGTATGTAGTGTGTACCTTTAGTCAAATTTAATTGAATCTTAATCCTTGATTTTATTAGATATTTTGAACCATTAGATTAAGCACCTCATTAGTGTTATTGTGTTGCCTTTCACATTATATTTATTTCCTTTCTCCTTTTTCCTTTCTTCTCCATGATAATTTCTAAATATTCTTTGATGAATTGTTCATACAGCCCTTCCACCATATCCACCACCATCACGATGGCCGCCGCCACCACCTCCAAAAATTAAAATGTCCTGATTTGTGTTATTAAAGTTTCCAGATCTATGTCGTAAAATTCAGCAACATAGGCACAAAGATAGGATGAACGCGACGATGGCAGCAGTAATCTGGTGATGGTTTAAGGGTTGTTTGAACAACACACAACTTTTTTTCAAACACCTGATTTTGCGATTTAAATAGATAGGAAGGAAGAGGAGAATTAGAAGAGCATTGAAAACGAATTATAATCATCATTTTCGACATTCAAAATAAGTATAAATCATCGGGTTCAATTTCGGGTTCCAAGGGTCTAAATCGGGTTTAAACGACCCGACTGGAGGTTGAAGACGACTTCCTCTTGTTTTTAATCGGACTTTTTATTACAAATAGAAAAGAGCGAAAAAAACTCCAAATAGATTGTATGTGTTGCAGTGGTTTAGCGAATTATAAAAAGGTTTATGGTCGTGAGTTTGATCCCTGCTCTTTTTATTGACATGTTTTCCAATTCCTTTCCAATTAATACGACAGCAATATTTTTATTAGATTTGTTAAGCGCCTATTAATAGTAGTAAATACCGAAATAAATGCGCGTGTACATAAAAGCAAATCCTTGAAAAACTAACCACCATATCAATTACTTATTTTAGTAATCAAGTGAAATATATTACATATTTATACTACTCCCTCCGTCCCAAATTGTATGTCGCTTTAGAGAAAAAATTTATCCCAAATTATATGTCGCTTTACAATACCAATGCAACATTAATGTTACTTTTCCTATTATAACCTTAACTATTTATTACTCTCTCTTCTTTCAATTCTTTCATTTATCTTTCCCATATTATTTATTA
>Ga0315915_1004367_pt1 | contig 17878 bp, 10 predicted proteins | sample MpolbnodulesMG_FD_207738 | JGI IMG/M metagenome (GOLD analysis project Ga0315915, IMG submission 207738) | Medicago polymorpha root nodule microbial communities from Los Angeles, California, United States - branched nodules | ecosystem: Host-associated > Plants > Roots > Nodule | place: USA...
AATGTTTTCAATTCTTGAAATATGTGCATTTATATCATATATTTACTTCAAAACTATAGTAATTGACAATCTCCATTTATTTAGAAAATGGAGAGGATCTTCACCCTTTAAGAACTACGTGGCAAAAAATTTATCTGAGGAATATCAATTTGAGCATTTCTTTTCAAGTATTTGTGTCAGATTTATGGAAGTTGATTCATGCTCAAGCTGTCAAGCACAACTAAAGAAGATCTCTACATATCAGCATTCAGCAAAAGAATTTTAAGAGCAAAGCATTGCAAAATGCTGCTTAGGCATCACAATTCCTTTGCTTTTGAATGTGCAGGTCTGCCATAATTTTTTGTTACATTCGCTCTCTTAATTTTGTTATATGTTTCAAGGGAATTTGAATCTGGATTATTATTTGAGAATGATCTAACTCAGTGGTCTGTGGTACATTCATTCAGAAGAAGATCTAACTCAGTCAACTGTATTGTTGAGTGTTGACTTCATTCATCTTATCATGTAATAAATAAGTTAGTACACAACACATACTTTTTGTGTGCATGCAAGTGGTCTGTGGTACAAAATAATATAACAAGTTCCTAACCAATTCACATTGCACAATAATGAATTGATCACTACGGCAACACATACTTTTTTAGTGATGTACTTCATTGTTACACTAACCTTATGTTTTTGTTGGTTAACAAAATATTGAAATGGATAAACTAAACTATTAGTGGGTTTGGGGAGTATATAGGCTGACACCATGCATGGGTCACATGTTAGATAAAACACTCAATGAATATTGGTTTTTCTTTTAAAATGTACTCACTCTTCCTAACTCTCAAATGTTTTGTTGCACTCTCAACTACTCATTACCTACTTTTTGTAGGAAACACATGCAAAAAGGCTCCATGGCTATTGATTCATCATTTAGAAACCATTTAATGTTAACATATGTATCTTATTCTTGCTTATAAAAGGACAATGATACATAAGAGAGAATATGACATAAGTATAGTATAGTAAGTTTCCTTGAGAATCTAAAAGTGGTTACCTTACTAATTCATGTGCGGTGTTAATTCATGCTTCGATTAAATTCGATAAGTTTCATCTCTTCTCTTATATTTCTTGATTATTGTTGTTTATTTCTTTGGCATAGAAGTATGATTAATTTTATTTTAGATTTGGGAATTAAATTATTTGTTGATGAAAAAGGAAATTAAAGTATACTTGAGTAATTGTAAATGTTTTGTTTCTCTTCTTCATCTAATTGATCAAATGAAAAGTGATATAATTGCAGCGAGGATAAAACGTTTTTACAAACACTAGAAGAGAGGATATATTTGCAAGTAATCAAAAACTCAATTCTTTTCATTTCAAAATTAAAAAAATTAAATCAATTCTTTTGCTACCAAAACTAACCCATTATGATGATGAGCAATTTAGTCCATGTTTGGTCATCGAATCATGATACATATAATATTTAAAAGATTGCTAAAAATTGATATAATTAAATGACATTCTAAAAATTAAATAATCAAACACTAAACTAAATTTTACAGTTTAAATTTTAAATTAGAAGACTCTAGACAACACATTAACGTTTTAGACCATGTTAGATAGGTTACAAACCACTTTGATTTTGATCATATTGATCCAGGTTAGAGTCACATTTGAACTAGTTCAGGTAAATACAAGTTTGATAAAATTATAAAATTTTAGAAATCATATTTTTTTTGTTCAAATTTGGGAAAAAATGATAAAATATAGTTTCAAAGTTGGTTATGAATATCTTCTATTTTGCTTCTTCAATGATCCTGGAAAAATCATTTCTTTAAAATCAACAAACACACATTTTCAACCAAAGAACTACATAGCTTTGATTATTCATCGCATGAGATCAATCTCGTCAAACCAAATAATAAAAATTTATATTTTCCTCTCTATTTAAACATACTAAGTTCTCTTGGTGACATTATCTTAGTAAGTAAAAAAACTAAAAAGTTTTAAGAATGAGGAGAATGTTATCATCTCATCTTGAAATACATACATGTATGAATTATTTCACCGGGTAGCTAGGTTTGGGAATGCTATTAATTACCATGTCTCAACTTTCTGGGTGACAACTTTTAATTTTGGCCGTCTCAATTGTTTTGGTGACGACCAATAATGAAAATTGTCCCCTTGCATGTTGGGCCATGCGTGAGAAATAACATTCTCAAACCTAACAAGTGAAATAGTACATATATGTGTTATTCAAGATTTAAGATAAAAATAATATAAGCAATTATATATACATGTGTGTTGGGAGGGTTATGCGATCTGATTTTTATGCATACCATATTGCAGTCCTATGCATTTAACAGTAAACAATATATTGTCTTAGGATCTTTATAGTTTTCTAGTGGAGAGTGTTATCATAGGTGTATCTTGTTTCTAGTTATTAGTAGCATGTGTTGGAGTTTCTAGTTTGTTGTGGCTTCTCTGTGTGGGATGCTTTCTGTATCGAGTTTATTTTAATCTTTGAATCCGTGTTCTATACTTGCACACTTTGTGCTTTTATGGAACTAATTAATATATTTTTTCTCTTAAATAATTTTTTTTTTATTCTGAATGTTTACTCTCTTTTTGTTTGCAACCTAATTTTGTTTCTATATCAATGAAAATAATGATCTGTTAGCTTTACCGGATCCCCTTTAGTTTTATGTAGAAATAACTTCTATATGAAAAACTTGATAATCTAATGAACAACAAATCTCTACTTGAACTTTCAATACATTTTGCCAGCAACATGTTTAGTTTTCTTGTTTATGTTTTCTTTTGTATTCCAAATCCAGATAATAAACTGGTCTGGTTCATGCTTGATGTGTTCGTTCAAATCAACTAATCTCTTTGATGTCATCTTTATTGTAAAGATTCATATCAGTTTAACTAAATTCGCTCAAGACCAGTAGTTTATTTTGAATTCCATTCCGATTTTTGAAATTCATACAACCAGAAAGGCTTAATTTAATGCTTGTTCACTGCATAACTATATTACTGCTATATGGACTATATTACTATATTTTCTGCAAAAGTTTTCATGTTATATAACATTGTAGCTGAATTTCTGTGCTAATCCGTGAAACTTGTTAGATTTGTGATTCATGCCAACTGTAGCTTGGATTAAATATGATAATGTATGTATCTCTATAATAATACACATCCAATTGTAGCTTTTGTGTACGTTGGGGGAGCTTCGATGTATTGGATTTGGAAGACTAAGAGATAAAAGATCAGATATATGTACTTTGTGACATTTAGGTAGTTTTGACATCAATTTCTCATCATTGTTCTGTTACAACAGTATGATTTTGTAACATGTGCTTGTGTTTTTCAGTCATTTACAAAGAAAGCATTCTATAGATAAACAAGAACACTTACAAAAACTCTTATCTAGTGACTTAGCTTGGAGGAACTGCATGTCATCTTATCTGTGAATTGAGAATTAATATATACTACCGAACAACACAGAATTGCTACTATTTTTTTATTTGGTCTTATTTTACAGTTTCAGGTTCCATTGAGTGGTGGGATTAGACAAGTGTGTTTCCTAGTCCCGGAAAGAGCAACTGCTTTCACATGGAAACTCCTTCATAATAGTACTCTTACGATTATTCTCTCGAATTTATATATGTAGATCCTTATGAAGGGATTTTGGTTGATTTGGCACAAATCTTTTGGCCATTTGGAGGGCAAGTAACAATGTTACATTTGCGAGCGGGATTAAAGGATCCTAAAGAGGTGGTGAAGGATATCAAAGTTATGAGTAATTGTTTGACAAGATTTGATTTTGTTTTGTGGCTGCCTGGCTTTAGTTTGCTTCAATGGTCTTGTTTTTACTGTTAGTTTGGCTCGTGGTTTCTCAGAGCTTGTGTGGTGAGGGCGGTTCTCTGGTTGCTCGGCTGGTATCGGTTTATATTGAAGTATCCTGCATTTTCCTCACATCAGTTTCTGGTTGGAATTATGCTTGGAGAAGGGATTTGTTTGAATGGGAAAGAGAATTGGTGAGTAATCTAACGGAGACCTTGGCGGGGGTGGTGGTGGGTGTTGGACAAGATCGTTGGGTGGTGGAGGCCGGAGGAGGGTGGGGTTTTTTCGGTTAAATCATGCTATACAATTCTACAAAGGTTGGAGGTAATGGTGGGTGGGGTGTCAGCGGTGGAAGAGGTGGTGTTTCGTGACTTGTGGAAGAGTAAGGCACTGTCAAAGGCTTTGGCTTTTTCATGGAAATTGATTCTTGACCTTATTCCAACCAAGGTTAATCTTGAAAAGAGGAGGCTTTTGGCAATTGATGATTCAAAGATGTGTATTTTTTGTAGCAATTGTGAGGAAACAAGTGTGCATTTGTTTCTTCATTGTCACGTTATCTCTCAAGTGTGGTGGGAGGTGATGAATTGGTTGCAAGTTAATTTTATTACTCCTCCTAATTTGATTATTCATTTTAATTGTTGGTCGAGTATTGTGGGTTATTTGGCATGCGGTGATTTGGATTATATGGAAGTTGCAAAATGATAAGGTATTTAATAACAAAGTTTGTGGGATTGATGAAATGGTGGAGCAAGTCAAAGTGATCTCGTGGCATTGGTGTATGAATAGAATGAAAATTGCAACTTTTTTATTCTATGAGTGGTGTTGAAACCCAAGAGAATGTTTGGCTCGTTAAAGTGTGGGGTGGTTTTCGTTTTTCTGGTGTTTGTTTTGTTATTGTTGTTGGGGGCAGTTGAGGTCTGGTGAGGTGCACAAACAGCCCAACTAGGCGGTCTTCTGTTACCCCCCAGTTGGTAGTGTTTGTTGCTACTATATCTTTGTTTTTCTCCTGCTGTATTCTGCTGTTGAGATAGCTTGTCGTGTATGTTAGTAGGGTGGTTAATTTTTCTTTCTTGTCCTGCCTTGTATTGCCACAGCGCTGGGGCATTGGTGTAATGTTTCTGATTGCACCAACTTCTATTCTTAAGAAGTTGGATGCTTATTATATGTTTACAGTGAGATGCTGACAGGAAATTTAAATGAATAATTCTAATGTTATGTTTCAGCCAATATTGAGTAGCAGTGAGAATAACCATAGAAAAGTGCCAAGCTTGTAGAGTATGTTAGAAAAGTTGTATAGAAAAGTTTCTATCATAATGGCAATGTTAGTTGGTTACATATCAGGTTAATCACCTTGTATAAAATATTCATCACTCTTTTGTAATTGTAAATTAAGGAAATCATATTGAAAGTTGTATTATCAAAATTCTTCGATCTTTGTTGAAATATATCATGGTCTCACTATCTGATTCCTTCTCGGAACTTTTCTTCTAGGGTTTTAGAAACTAGCTGGTCATTGACCTGGTAAAGGTAATGTGCCAATGGTTAAGCCACTGGATCACAGGTCAACCTACAAGAAAGAACCATATTAAATTAGTTTTAGTTATAAAAGTATAATCTTTCAAAAAAGTTAATAAAAGTTTATGTTTTTTCACGGATAACTAGAAGTTAAATTTTGACAAAGTTGATGTGACAGCCCAAAGACGGATCCAGAATATGGAACGTGAGACTGAATTTATTTTTTTTAAAACATGATATTATATTTTGATATATTATATGTTATATTTTGCATAAAATCTTTTATTTTATTGTACCTTTATATTATTAATATTAATATCAATAATACAATTTACAATTTGTAATTTAGATATCTATAAACTAATCCAAATAAACCATATTAAATTGGAACGGATTATATTATTTTTTAATTAGTCATCAAAATCCAAATTCCACCATTAACACTTTGATCAGTAAGTAAGTCGGAAACAAAATTGTACCAACAAATACAATTTGAAAATTCAAAATACTAATTCCTTCATCACACAATAAACGTCATTCTAACAAAATTTGTTAAGAAGCTAAATTAGCCTGCCGAAACTGACACCAAAGAGAATTGAACACATGTGGATTTCTAAGAAATATTGTTAGTCTATTTTTTTTTAAAAAGAATTATTAGTCTTTTTGTATATATCATTTTCCGTTATTAATTACCAATATAATGTATCTATTGTTTTTAATAATATAGTGATATGAAATTAATAGTTCAAAGACTTGATTATAATTTTTTTAGTTCAATAGATATAATTAAAAAAATTCAAATAGTTTAAGGACCTACAAATTAATCAAATATTTTGATATCTTTTCTAATACAATTAAGGAATTAAACTTTTTAGGGTTAATAGGTCTTTACCCTCTGTAATATAGGTCATTTCCGGTTTTCCACCCTGTAAAATATTTTTTTTGATTTAACCCCCTGTAAAATATTTTTGTTTTAATTTACCCCCCTAATAGGCCAAACAAAAACGAAAAATTCTTGAAAAAAAAAATAAAATTGGTTTTTGTTTGGCCTATTAGGGGGTAAAACAAAACAAAAATATTTTACAGGGGGGTGAATCAAAAAAATATTTTACAGGGGGGAAAACCGAAAATGACCTATATTACAGGGGGGTAAAGACCTATTAACCCTTTTACCCAACTTTTTATAAAAGTAGTCACAATTTTTCTTTCGCATATAAGATTATGTATATTTTTTATATAAGTAAGAAATGTGTAATATTAAATATTTTTTAATTTGGGTGCAATTTATTAAAGTGGAAAAATTAAGTAAAATTATTAGATTGTTTGTTTTTAAAAAGAGGAAAATTATTAGATAGTTTAATTAAAGGGAAAAAAATCTCCATCGTAAAAAAAAAAAAACCTATATTAAGAGATTGAAGAAACAAACACAACCCAAAACCCTAACATACACACGCACGCCGCGTTTTCACTAACAAACAATGAACACTCATCACAAGCGAATAAACTCTTCTCATCTTGAATTGATGGAGAAGAAGAAATAAGTGGTTTCTGCAACGAATGAAAAGGTGAGCACCACATATATATCCGATGATATTGCCTTCTCCATTCTCTCAAAATTACCTTTTAAATCTTTCAAGCGATTTGAATGTGATTGTAAATCATGGTATCTTTTATCTGAAAATCATCACTTTATGAACATGTTCCGCTACAATTTCTTATCCAATTCTCAATGTGAAGGTGCATCTCTCTTGCTCTTTTTAATTGAAAACTATAAAAAAAAGTTTTGTATTCTTTTTCTGGTGAGAAGTTCGAGAATAAAATCAAATTAGATTTTTCAAATCCATTTGAAGAAGATGAATGTTTTGATATTGTTGGTTTTGGTAGTACTAATGGCACGCTTTGTCTCCATGAATGTGAATATGATAATTTTGGAAAAATTGTATTGTGGAACCCAACTACCCAAACAATCAAGCTTCTTCCACCCAGCGACGACGAGTCAACCGTCACTAATGAAGCTGAGGAGAGGTTTTTTGATATTTCCGTCAACACCCGTGTTCATGGATTTGGTTATAACCATGTTACAAATGACTATAATGTCATTCGGCATGTAAAAGTGTTTATAAAACCAAATTCATCAACTGATTACGATGGTAACTTCAAAGAAATGGTTTCTCATCGGTTTGGAGATATTAATTCACCAAAATGGGAGATATATAGCTAAAAAGTAATTCGTGGAGAGAACTTGATGTGGACATGCCGTATTCTATGGAATATAGAGAGGGAACCCGAGTCTATATGGATGGTGTGTGTCATTGGTTGTATAAACAATATAAAAAAATATAGGCCGGTTGGACAATGTTTGATATCATTTTACTTGAGCAATGAAGTGTCCTTCACAACACCCATTCCCCCAGAAGTAGATGATTGTTTTGATGTTAGCGCAAAGTGGATAAACTTGGCGGTGTTAAATGGATCAATAGCATTGATCTCATATCATGTAAAGACGACTACTTTTCATGTATCAATTTTGGGTCAACTCGGTTTCAAAGAATCGTGGATCAAACTCTTAATGGTTGAACCGTTGCCTTACGTTGAGCGTCCTATCGGAGTAGGGACAAAGGGGGAAATATTTATTATAAGAAAAGATAATGAAGTGGCTTCGTTTGATTTAAGTACCCAAATGATTGAGGTGATTGGTTATACACCAAAGAGTTATCATTATATTTGTGGGTTAATAAATTACAAGGAAAGCATTGTTCCATTTGAGGAATAAGTAGTTTAATTTAATTTTTTGTTTTTCACAAAGAAGTATATGATTGTGATTGTTGGGATATCACAATTATTGTCAAGTAAACTAAGACACTACTTGATCTTGCTTTTGCATTTTTATTTTTAATGTTTACTCTCGTTTTACTTTGCAAACTTATTTGGCTTCTATATTAATTTATGAATGATCTTTTGCCTTTATCAAATGACCTTTAGTTTTATGTAGAAATAACTTATATATGGAAAACTTTATATTCTAATGAGCAACAAAAGAGTTTTGGTAGAAATCAAGAGAGGGAAAAATATAAGAAGCTAAACAACCGCCTGGTTTCTCTTTCGCCGGCAATGACACAACATTGTGGAGAGGCAGAAGAAATCGGGCACGACAGTAGTGGAGGACTAAATTGATGTAGCCGGCTATGGTTGCAGGGACTTTCTCCTTCTCTCCCTTCCTCTCATATCTGGATCAATTGTTGCTACTATTTTTTAGTGTATCTTTCTTCATCTTATTTTCCGATCTTATGCTATTATAGTTACTACTTGATCTCTTAAAATGTTAGCTAAATGATCGAAATCATGGTTAGAATGAAGATATTTCAGTATCTAAGCACTACTGATGCTTCTTTACTAATCAAGTATTTTTGCTTTTCCAAAACAAAGGAAGTATTTAGGGATAAGTTTTACTGGGTTATAGAAATAGTGCAGGGACTTAACATACTACTGAGGTGCATTTCATAAGAAGATTAACAATATAAAATGTCAGTTACATAAGTTGCTTTATACATTTCACTACTAGAAAATCTAAGATTGGAAAAATGCCCGAATCGCCTGCCACCAATACAGGTTAAGCTCCTTAGACAATTGGTACAAATTTAAAAGTTAAACTTAGAAAAAATTTTAAATATGTCTTGTTCTTGTATATTTTGGTTTCTTCCCTTGTAAACATATTTTCAAACTCCCTTTATGTCAAGTTCAAAACCATAACACTTTTGGTCTTTGACATAACCTTCTATTTAAAATATTCCGACTTGGTATTTAACATTTTAAACCTTAGTTAAAGCTTAATTTTTTTTCATAATAGAGTTCCAACTAAGGACAGTCTTAAATTAAGAGGGATAAACTTCAATTCATCGGCGTACGTATTGGCGGTTGTGGAAACCTTGAAACCGTAAATCATCTCTTTTTTAATTGTCCTATGTTATCAGTTGTGTGGAGCGAGTGTTTGAAATGGCTGGATTTTTCTTGTGCCCTCACAAATGGGGGGCCCGAGCACCTCATTCATTTCAATGTTCTAGCTCTTGACAATGGCACATTTATTGAGATATCTTGATAATCCTTTCTGTCTCTGCATTTTCTTTATGGCTTCCTGCATAATTGTGGTGATATATGTTGTTGATATACATTATCTGCTGCCAATTTTTTTAATATGAACTACTATTGTGATTTTTGGAAATTGAACTTTCCTTTTTTATCAGTTCATAATTTATAATAGTTGGCTCATCAATTCATGTTTTCACAATTTGGTCGATTAGACAAAGTGCTCTTATCGCGTTTTGGTTTCCTTATGCATTCAATTCTCAACAATTTTTTGGTCTGAACTTGTCTTACAATCAAATGATTGTGGTAAAAACTTCGGAAGTGTGTCAGTCACTACTAAGTTAGTTTCTGCTCGGTGGATGGAAGTGCGCGTTCTTGACAACTTCACATAGGTCCTCACAATATCCCATGCACTTGCAATGTTGTTGATCAGCATAATAAAATCATGGAAAAACACATAACATTAGCTCACATCTCCTTTTTCAAGAATCAACCATTGTGATTTTGTTGCAGTTCTATTTTGTCAAGTTAATATTAGTTATGTTGATTATAAGCATATGATTTAAACCAATACCGATGTATAATTTCCTCTTTAAGAACCTATAAAAGCTGAAATTTATTTTGAATGAATTTGGACTCTTAACTAAATCATTACTGTGAAATACAATGAATTTAAACCAATACCGTTTTTTGAGTTAAATTTGATGTATAAGCTTTGTGATCTTTGACTGCATCATCTTCTTAATTTCTTTGTTCAGTCTGAATGTTACAACAATGCTCATTTATCCTATGAATATCGGTTTTCTGCTTTGCTTGATTTTGAAATGCTTCCAAGCTATGATTTAAAAAGCATTGTCGTTTGACCTTAGGTTTCGAAGATGTCATTACATAATATGATTCCTTTCCATGCTACTTAATTATTCTTGTCTTCATAGTATACTTATTGTCAACTTGTGAACATTCCTGAATTTGTCAAAAAAAAACTTATTTCCAACAATTCACGTGGATTATTTCCAATGCGAAAAAGTTGAGGGAGAATATTTGAATTTCAAGTATCATATAAAGAGGAAATATTGTATATCTAAATTGTATTTTTTAGTCTATGTAATGGAGCAGTACAAAAACCTAATTAAATATTTAAAACACACGATATCATAGTATGAATATTTTATATATTTGTGGCCACAAACCATTATTGGGATAACGCAAAATATTCATATTGGCTTATCGTGTGTTGTTAAATAATAAGAAGAAATGCATGTTTTTTACGAGATCAAGAAGAAGAAGATGAAGAAATACATGAATATATGTTTTAGGGTATTGTGAATGGACTTGAGATTTGTTAAGGTGTTGATATTGTAATATTTTTTTGGAGCGCGCTCGCTTAGCATGCGAGAGGTACGGGGATCGATGCCCCGCATCTCCATAATTTGTTTGATTTTTCAGATGAAAACACTCGGCTAGGGTTGCTAGCAGGAGCGCTGTTTCCATGCCTTTTTCACCCTTTTCAATTTACAAAATTTCAACACCAATCCCATAGCTCTTACGTAATCCAATTTGCTGTCGGATCAATTTGCTTTTCACTTTGGTGGTAGTAGATTATGTGTTCTTTCAATTCCCTTGTGATTATCTTGTTCGTACATGTGCTTTCCAATTTTTTAATTGGTGCATGCGTATGTTTCTTGGCTTCTAAAGATTGTGGAATTTGAATATACAATCGGTCACTTCCAAAGCTTTATCGGTTCAATACCTTGTAGCTGCTTCACCTCAATTCATTTGGTGGGCTGCTACGTTCAGCTCCGGCATCGCAAATTTCAGGCCCCTGATGGCATTCACGTGCCCATGGCCGTGTGTGTCCGACACCGCACTGTCCGCATCAGCTACTGTGCAATCAGTTTCTGCAGCAATGGTGCAACCAATTTCAGCAACAGCAAAATCATTTGCAGCAGCCCTAGCGGGTCCAAAAGTGATTGATGACAGACCTCTACCTACTCCATGCATTAAGGGCGATGCTTTGAGCATCAAAATCTGCCAAGAATAGTACTATATGGGAGTGGAAGAATGCAAGAAGGCGTTAAGGGCTCGTTTGACTCTAAACAAGGGAGATAAGCCATACTCTGCACGTGACTTAAGCAATAAAATCGGAAAGCTTTGGAAAACATCGTCGGGTTGGAAAATCTATAAGCTTTGGAAAATCTGCACGTGACTTAAACAAAGGATACTATGATTTTCATTTTGACTCGGCGGACGATCTAAAGAAGATATGGGCAGCAGGCACAATTAACCTCAAGCCGGGTTTGCTAAGGTTATCACAATGGACCAAAGATTTCAAATATCTTGCTCAGAAACAAACGCATGTATCTCTTTGGATTCGCTTGGTGGAGTTACCGTAGGAGTATTGGTGGGAGAGAACTTTGATGGAAATCGCAAGTGCGGTGGGTACTCCGATTGACATAGATGGACCGACACGAAACCGTACCTTTGGTCACTATGCAAGAATTTTAGTTGACATTGATCTTTCTAAGAGAGCTTATGATGAAATTCTTGTTGAGAGAGAGGGATTCGCTTTCAAAGTGGAGGTTCAATATGAGAGGAAACCTTTGTTTTGTCATCATTGTTTCACTATTGGGCACAATGTCTCCACTTGTAAATGGTTACATCCGCAACCACTAAAGGACAAGACGGATAGAGGGAAACAAATAGTTATCGCCGAGGCAGCACCCACAAAACCATCTCGGCAGAACAATGATGTGGGTACTTCCACTTCGGTTAAGGGTAGCACTTGGACGTGGGTTCCAGTTCCGGTTGCTTCAACAGTTACTACCACGCAGAGAATTCCAGTTACTGTAACGGATACTACTACATCATTGGCCCCACTGGACATTTCGACTTCTATCCCACAGTTGGAGTCAGTTCCAATTGCTACTTCAGCAGTTGCTACTTCTCAGACGGACGTCCCTGTGTCCGTACCGCCTTTGTTGTCAAATACTTTCAGCTTTCCATTACACAACGTGTTTGATAGAATTTCTCCTCAGGAGTTGCCACATACTATGCTAGTGTTAGAACTTGTTTCCCCTGATGCGCACATTGACGTCCCTTCTGAGAGAGCGGAACAGTTACACCTGACATCACAGGAGGTGTTGGAAAACCATGTGCTTAATGAAGTCACTGTTACACATTCTGATGATGTGGAACACAATCGTTCGTGCCCGCGGGAGCTAGTGGAGAGTCCCAAGGGATACTACGAGCGTGTGTCACATTCATCCCAAGTTGAGCACATTGAGGTGCATGAGGTGTCTGTAGAATCGGCTCAGGTTCAGACAGATACTATTGATGAGCAAGTTGAAGTTCATTCTGGGTTACGCCCTTCCTTGGCGTCACTGGTCGTTGTAGAGAGGTCTCTTGCGGCTAGTGCTAGTATGACAATACCAGAGGAGCAAGAGGTTGTCGTTTTACAACAACAACATGTACATCCCAGCAAAAACATTCAACACGGTCTTGATCTTTGGGATAGAGTTCGTGAATATGATGCAAGGTCAGCTACTAAAGACTTCACATCGGTCCTTACAAGGAAGCAGAAACAAAAAATTAAATTGCAACAAGTCTTGGCAAAACAGTCTCCTAAAACCCGTGCTCGGGGTGACAATCATACGACTGCTCAATGAATTTCCTCTATTGGAATGTTAGAGGAACGGCTTGGTTGTCTTCTCTCCCTAATAAGGTTGTTTTCTTTAGGGATAGTTTTGGTTTACCCAACTTCAGATTTCCATAATCTGTTGTAGGGTGTTTTTTATGTTGTTTTCTTTACTCTTGTTTTCTGTTTTCTCTTTGGAGGGTTTTGGCCTAGTCTCCCCTCCTTTGTATTTATTTTCCTGAGTTTGGCGGCAGAGGATGGAGGTTTCTTTGGGTGCCAACATAGTAGGGATGTCGATGTTGTCTCCTGATGCCTGTCCACTCTCCTTGCTTATAAAAAAAAAAAAAAAAAATTTTGAGTAAATTAATAAGGTGTTGATAATTAAAAGTTGATGGAAGAATTTATCAAATTTTAGCGTTAGGTGAAATTTGGTTTGATGCAGGTGAAGAAAACAAGCATTGAAATTTGGTTTGAGTATAATTAGAATAATGATAAACAAAAAATACACCTTCATTTTTCTCAATAATATTTATTTACCAAGAAGAAAATACCAAATTTCAAAATCAATGATATATATATAAAATAAGGTTTTTTATGCCACATGTTATTTCCACGTTTATTCTCAATATTTTTTTTATTTTTCTATTTTTTAAAACTAATATTTTATGTGGCATAAATATCTCAACAAACTTCATATATTACCTTGATCTTATCAACTAAATATTTTATTTAAGTTTGTAATTTATTTTTATATGTCGCATAAATATCTCAACAAACTACTCACTATATTTTAAAATTGTCTAACCATCAATAATATCAATCAATAGTCTATCTTTTTTTCTCTATTTTTTTCTTTTATGCTCAATTTTTTTAATTCTCTATTTATGTTTTTGAAAGTTAATGACCAGAAAAAAGAAAAAAAAACACAATTTTGTCTCATCCTAACCATTTGAGACATATTTTACCATTTTGCGTCTATTGTAACAAAAAGTCCTATTTAGATGCGAGAGAAGATAACTTTAAAAAAATTGAAGTGTTTTTGTAAAAAAAAAACTACTTTTATATAATTGTATTAAGCAAACTAATTTTTCTTATAAAAAATAATTCTACTATGTTAAACAAACACAAAATAGATTTTGAATTTTTTTTAAAATGTCAAAAAAATCTATAAATTATTGAATATTAAAATCATTTTTTACTCTAATTAGTAACAAACAGACTATAAGGAGCTATTTGTATAACATTAAAAAAAAAATCAATTTTATTTGGTTATATCCAAACAAATTAAATTGTTTTTAAAGAAAGTGATTGTTATTACGATAAATAACACAAAATTGATTATGCTTTTTCATAAAGTTACTAAAAACTAATCTTAAAATTATTGAAAGTAACAATCCTTTTTTAATCTATAACAAAAGAGTCATATATTTCATTTACATTTTCTAAAAAAATGTTTACGATGTTCATATGCTATTATCTCACACTGGGTCTATTTGATGCAATAGAAGTACCTTCCTATGAATTTTTGACAATTGTTCATGTGCACGTTTACTTTCATATTAACTTTTATATTATTTTTTTACTAAACTCATTTCTCTATCTAGCATAGACATCTCAAGTTCTCAACAAATATTCCACATCTACTTTGATTTTATCGTCCAAATATTTTATTTGTTTTTTTTATTATTTTCTAATTTTATTTTATCATCATTTATTTCATTAAATTCTTATATTTCTATGGAACAACCACCTATATTTTCTCTATAAATATCTAACCACTTATATTTTTTCATGGAAACTAACAAATTATATTATTCTCACACTTTATGTGTTTTATTCATGATGTAATACATGTTATTATTTTATCCATAAGCAAAATACTATTATTTTATCTTGCTTTCTTTTTCCCCAGCACTCTTCATTCTATTTATTAGGGATTTTTCTTACTTTATAGTATTTATCTTTGACTATTTTCCTCTCAGTATAATTATTCTTATGTTATTTTTTTCATCTTATTATTCTTTATTTGTTGTATGGGTGTTTCTTTTTTCTCTCTTATCAGGCCTCTTATCAATGAAAACAAGAAATGGATTCCCAGTCGTATAACTCGCCAAGCCGTGGTAGTCTCTCTGTTGAAGGGTTTTCCTTGACCTGGTTTTTTCTACGAATTTTACGGTTAAGGTTTTAACGAGGCAATTTGTATTTGTCAGCTCCCACTTGAGTCCCCCTAAGTTTTATTGCATTTTTTTTCCTCTTATTAATTTATTTGAGTGTTATCTTGTTTGCGGGATGAGTAAAAAGGCGTCAATATAGCTGAAATGTCTTTAATTTATTTTATGAATTTCTGTCAAAAAGAAAATAAAAATAAAGTGTGGTAATGTATACTAGTATTTATGATGTATATATAATATAGGTCATGTTAATTAGTATCTCTGCGACCCTAGTATAGTGTTTCATCACTTCACACGCTCTCTGTAATCACATTTCCTATATTTTGTGTTCTGCACTTTGAGTTTTTATCCTTCTCAACAACATGGATGTACCTGAAGATATTTCTTTCGAGATATTTTCATGGCTAACGGCAAAGAGTATTTGCAAGTTCAAATCAACTTGTGAGTCATTCTCCAAATTTTCAGAAGAAACCACTTTTAAAACAAAACAGACTCGTAATTTCTTACAGAAGGATCGATGATGCATGCTTGTGCTTTAGATTAACAAGATAACCACTTTTTTATTTTATTTTAAGGATTGCTAGGTTATAATCTACGGTATGCATTTTTCCAGTAAAAAAAGGGTGGATTTAAAGAAGAAAAAATAAGAGAGAAGACATTGAAAAGGTACATGTTAAAGTTCTCACTCTATGAACCAATGAAGAAAACAGACACTAGCACAAAGTAGATCGTTCAAGCTACTACATATGTATATATATGATATGATATCACATAATATGAAAGGTTAATTATAATTAGCTTAGAGTACTTAATGAGGTACTTTAATAGCAATAGGAAATTGACAAGATACGTGATGAATTGTTTTTCGACTACTACAACTCATTTTCATTTCCATTCCTTCCTTTTGACCATGTCAACCCATTATTATTGGGCCATTAACAACGGTTAGTGGAAAGTTATTATTACTAATTTACTAGGTGAATGGGAATAAACCAAGCGGTTAGTGGAAAGGTTAATCCAATTAAATTCAATTATTATAAATCAAAAGTCACAACTCAGAAAAAACTACAGTTTTATTGCATTATTTTATTAAGAATAAACTTAATTGGATTTAATTAAATTACAGCCCATTTCTCACACAATGGGATGATATATTTACTAATGTAACGCCCTATTTATTTATCTGATTATTTTGGCTGAGTTTAGAGTCTTTTATATGATTTATGTTGATTTATGTTGATAAGTGACGTGTTGTTGTGTATTAATATTTTATTAAGTGGCTTTATTTTATGATTTAGTAGGATGGGTTGGAAATTAAAATAATAAGACTTGTAGAGGGGCTGAATTAGAATTAATTAGAAATAAGTGGTGTTAAGTAGAAAATCTGTTGAGATAAAAAGAAAAACAAGAGCCAGACACAAAATTAGGTTTTTACAAGTCTTTGAGAGAGAAGAGGAGAACCAAGAGAAAAGAGGAGAATCAAAAGAAGGGAGGGCTTGTAGAATCTTGCAATCACTTAATCTAAGGTAAGGGTGGGACTAACATTCTCTAATCTTAGGTTATGTAATTCTGAAACTGAATTTAACATGTAGTTGTTGTTGTTGTTCTGTGAATTTGGGAATTAGGTCATGGGGTAGAATTTGGTTGTTAATGGTGTGGAAAGTCCATAGAATTTCTGTATAATTGATGTTCAGGTCGTAGAATCATCACAGGTTGAGCTCCCTATCAAATTTGGGATTGGGGTTGATGAAAATTGGGTTTTTGGGGTGAAAAATCGCACTTCCTGCAGAAGTCTGTCATAATTTGCCACGGCGAGTAATCTGCTCGCCGCGGCGAGCTACAACGTGATAGAGAGCAGTGTTTGCTCGTCATCCACTCGCCACGGCGCACAATAGTGTGGCAGAGAGCAGTGTTTGCTCGCCACCTGCTCGCCACGGCGCGTAACCTAGCTCGCCACTGCGAGTAACCCCGCCCGCGAGGCGAGTTGTTCAGTAGCAGTGCACCTTTTTCATGTTCTTGCGTCGTTTCCACGCGTCTCTGTTTTGGATTAGCCTTTGGTGTGCACATGAAAGTCTTAGGTAATACTGTCAGTTTTCAAAATGCTTGGTTTATTATGAATTGTTATATGAATGAACACATTGATGAATTGTTATATGAATGCATTTGTTGAATTAATATGATGATTATATGATGCTGCAATTAAATGATGAATGTTATGGGATTATAATATGGAGTCGTAGTCGCTGTTGTTGATGTCGTCAATGTCGTTGAAGATGTACGTTGATGTTGTATAAGTTGTTGAGTCCATGCGTACTCATATAAAGTTGGGGGCTCATGCTCTGTTGAATGTTTAATCATTCATACCACGTTGATTTGAGAGCCTATGCTCTACACGTTGATTTAAGAGCGGATGCTCTACGTTGATTTAATAGTCGATGCTCTACACGTTGAATTGAGAGCCTATGTTCTAACACGTTGATTGGTACCACATGCATACTGCATAGTCAAGTTGTTGTCGTGTCATTGCATTGTCGTAGTCGTCGAGTTGTTGAGTTGTTGTCGTTGATTTAATGCCAAGTAGAAATAATTGAACAATATGTGAAGTATTATTATTGCTTAGTTAAAGTTGTTTATG
>Ga0315915_1004368_pt1 | contig 17878 bp, 9 predicted proteins | sample MpolbnodulesMG_FD_207738 | JGI IMG/M metagenome (GOLD analysis project Ga0315915, IMG submission 207738) | Medicago polymorpha root nodule microbial communities from Los Angeles, California, United States - branched nodules | ecosystem: Host-associated > Plants > Roots > Nodule | place: USA...
TTGACTCCAACATGTTTTTCCAATAGAGTCTTGTATATGTTCTTTCTATCATCATTAGACATTTTTTCATTTCTTAGAAATTTTTTGATGCTTGCGGCAACTACAAATTTAATGTCAGCATTATTTATTTTTTTGTACATTAAAAGTAAAAATAATATAAAAGACCTAGCTATATAAGGGGACATAATTGAATAATTATTTTTAAATGAACAATATCTACATGTGTATGACACTTTAATATGATCTAAAGAATATAATTACCTAAATCTTATGATGAATGACTTTTTGATGAAAGTATAGAAAGAGTTGGACTTTGATTGATGTCACCACGTAACTCTTAAATCAATATATGATAAATATGACGCAGCTAATATTAAGTTATGATATCATATATAATTGAAACTAAAATAACAAACATGACATTTAAATTTATTTCAGACAATATGTTTTATACTTGTATGTCATTCTCTATGTAGAAGTTATTTTTTAGTTAAGTCATGAGAAATTAAGTCCGATGAAGAATTATGAAAATTTGAACTTTTATTGTTATATTGCTGAAATAAACTAGTGTGTGGCTGATATCAAATGAGAAGAAGTGTTATTGTGAGGGGCGAGAGCTTTAAATGTTAACCATTAGATATGAATTGACGGTTGAGATCTTGTTTTCTTTTAAAATTGTCATTCATGTATCTTTCTAAGACATGCACGCGTGTAATTCCGCATTTATTCCCAGCACCAAGGTTTCTCTTCTCTCGCACACTGTCATTATACCCTTTTTCTCCGTCTACTTCGTTGAAAGTTGTATTGTGATGGTAGATAAGTGTATACCATTTTGTGGGAGTTTGTCGTATCAGCTTAACTAGTATCAGGGCAAACCCAAATCATAGGCTTGGGGTGCGACGACCTAGGGCCCATGGTTGTAGGGCGTCCAAAAATAAATTTTACGGAGAAGGCGTATGCAGCATTATTTGGGTAATAGTGGGTATATATAGCAATAAGTGCAAAGAGGGCCTATAGATTTACTGGAATTCAAGCCATCAATCGTATCACCATTTTTTTTACAACCCAACAACATTTCATTTTCACACCCTTAACCCAACGCTTTCATTTTCACCCTGAACATTTCATTAGCCAAAATACAAAACTTAGAAGTAAAACGTAAATCACTGAGGCAATACGTAAAACATAGAATATCCACTCCATCCTAGAGACCAAATATCTACTTTTTGGTGTTTCAGATTGAAGGTAACATGAAATTGTATTTAGATTTTATAATATAATATCGCTTTCATCATAAAAGTTTCATGTTTGGGATGTCAAATTTGGTTTTGTGTGATTTTTAATGATTAACATGTCATATTCTATTGACAAATGCTAAAAGGTTTTCATGTTACTGGGTATGAGGGAAGTGTATTTTATACTATTATGGATTTATGCTGACAAATGACAATGAAGCTCTTTGAGAAATTTTAGAGGTTTTCATAACCGGACGATTAGGGTGCATATGAGACCATGTCTTAGTCATCATGGGTGATGGTGTGGGGAGCAAAGGAGTGCAACTTGGGAGAGTTTGAATGTGATTCTGCAAGAGGTTCAAGGAGGGAAGATTTATCATCGTAGGCATGGTAGGGGTGGTAAGGCTACCAAGTAGTTTTATCTTGTTAATGTAGAATTTGAACAATTTTTGTTTTGAAATTGTGTTTATATATTTAGACGTAACCATGGATATTGGTACTACTATGTTCAATCTATGTTTCACCTGAGTTGTTTCATATGGTTTAAGTTTTTTTTTATTTTTTTTTATAATTTGCTTGTATGCATGTTCAAATCAATCCGGATTCGTCATTTTGCCAAAAAATAAATAAATAAAGGTGTCAGCTAAACAACACAAATTTTGTGATTATTATGTTCCTTTGCTGACACACTTCAGATTTATAATCTGAAATGTGTCAATTTATATACTATGATTTGCCTATAAAATGGTCTTATGGGGTGTGTGACGAATTTTTGATATATTATCTGAAAGGTGTTCAAATTGTAGTTGTCGAATCATATATTTACAAGCATTGTACAAACATCTTTATAGTTATAGTTTTACCTTCAATTTTCACACTGTTCGAATTATAAAATTTGAAATATGTTTCGGATTGTATAATCTAAACAAAGTGTATTTTGGAAAGAAAAAATTATGACACATGAGAAACACATAAGGTGGGTAAAGTAAAAACCATTCAATTATCTCTTTTCATTCTCACATAGCAACATGGGTTAGGCCCAATACTAAAAACACATGCCACACATTTCTTTTTCTTTTATTCCTTTTCGCCCCCCCTCTTTTTTTTTTGTAATTCGAGACTCGTTGGGATTATCAGACTCGTCACACTTATGAAAATTCCTAATTTAACTTCTCCCTCATGATTCTATAACTAGAGGAATTCTGCTCTTCTCCCAATACAAAACATCGCGCCCAGCTGAAATACCATATATACGCGTGAGTTGAGTCACGCGGCGTGACTTAACTCACACACCTTATAGCTTTGCGTTACTTAAGTCACGCTCCTTTGGCCGGTGTGCGAGTTAACTCACGCAGGTTGACCGGTTGGTTAGAGCTCAAGAACACACGGTTTTTGGACTTTGGTCAATGCATTTTAATGGTTTTTACACGTTTCTTTTTAAGTTTTTCACATTTTTTTTACAACATTTATGGTAGGTATAACTTATTTTATCATTCCCACCTATAAATACCCCTCTAAACTTCCCCATTTTCTCACACCATCTCACACTCAAGCTCTCCTCACTCTCTCCCCCTATTTCTCTTCTTCTTTTTTTCTTCAATAGTCTCTAGTCTCTTTTTACCCATTTGAGGTATAAGGTGGTCAGACTTGAGGTAAAAAGTGGCCAGCCGACTTGGGAAAAAAGAGATCAACCATTGGGATAAAATTAAATTTTCTTCTTTTTACCCCAAAAACTTTTTACCGTGGGTAAAAGGAATCTTCTTGGGGTTTAAAAAGAACCAAATTTAGATTTAGCCCAAGGGTTAATGATGTCTTTTCCCCCAAGAAGGTTGGTCACTATTTGCCCCAAGGCTGATCACTTATTACCCCAAGAGGGTAAAAAGAAAATAAGTAGATTTAGTGAATTTGAATGAATGTATCAATTATTGTATGAATTCTATTAATAAAATGAGACGTTGTCATATGTATTAATTTTGTTCATTTCTTTTTATTTATATTTGCTTTTATTTTCTAATTTTGTATTAATGAATAAATTTGAATAAATATTAATTTAGTTTATTTCTTTTTATTTATATTTGCATTTATTTAATGAATAAATTCGAATAAATATTTATTTTATGTGAATAAATAAATTAGAATAACATAAATAAATAAATTAGAATAAAGTGAATAAATAAATTAGAATAAAATAAACAAATAAATTAGAATGAAGTGAACAAATAAATTAGAATAAAGTGAACAAATTAATTTGAATAAATTAAATAAATTAATTAGAATAAAGTAAATACAATTTGATCAAAAGTGAACAAATTAATTAGAATAAAGTAAATAAATAAATTTGAATAAAAATGAACAAATTAATTAGAAATTTTTTAACACTTGTGTTACTTAACTAATGCAACGTTAGTTAAGTTGCGCAGAATTAAACACTTGCGTTACTTAACTAACACAAGGGTATTTTTGACATTTATATACTCATCTAGTTTGTTACACTTTTTAAGTGCTAAAAGAAAAAAAAGCAAACATTTATATATTCATATCATATTTGTTACATTTGTTTTAATATTTAAATTTATTCTTATCTATTTATTACATGTGTTATTTGTATTGAAAATTGAGGGTATTTTTGGAAAGAAAAATTCAACCAAAAAATGATAAAAGAGATAGTTTTCTTTATATATAGTATTAGAATATAGATTACCGACTTCCCCATGTGGAGTTGAATTAGTAAGTGTAAAAACAAGAACTTCCTAGTTATGAGGGAAGAAACTAAGCAATAATAACGCTTGTAATTCATTATCCAATTTCCATTCAACAGATGTGAGCTGATTTACAGTGTTATGAAATACACTCATATGCTCTGCCATTGAACCACCAACTTTGTAATTCATGTTAACTACTAACTTTCAATTAAACAAATACTTTATTTTGCACGTTCTTCGGTTCATACAACTCTTTTAAGTTATTCCACATCTTATGTGCATCTATTTCAACTTCTATATGTGTATATACATTCATGTCCAACCAAAGCCTTGAACGATCATATAACTGACATAAACCACACTTTAACCTAAAACATTAAGACATTAAGTTTATAGGTCCTCTCATTTATGAAATGTTTAAGATTCATTTTTCCATACAATGTAGGACATATTACTCACACATGATACCAACAAAACATAAAAAAAAAAAATAAGACAAACAATGATAAACACATAATAAATAAGTTTTTAGAAGATTTTTTTCTTCTAATTATATCTGTTTAAACTCTTACCACAAAGCTCAAACCTTATAAACATTCTTAGTGTGTATGATTAGAATAAGAACTAAGTGCATGCTTCAAAAATATCCAACTTATCAATTCCTATTTAAAAATGCAATCAAATCCTAAAGTAGAAAATAAGTTAACCTTCTTTGGTACAGTAGTTATGAAATACCAACCCGAAGAAGATATTTTTGGTGTAATGTTGTGAGGATATAGTAGTTATGAAATACACTAAGCATGCACTAGAATATTAAGGATTTAATTTGTGAGGATATTTTAATGTAATGTGAAGTAGTGATATGATTGTGTCATTTTCCTGAATAAATATATAAAATTGTTCAATCAAAATTAGTTTTTCTTTTCTTCTGTTGAGTAAAAGAATCAAAATATTATTTTGGGTCAAAGAATCAAAATAGTTAAGTGGAGAAAGTCTCAAAGAGAGTATGGCTCACCAAGAGTAGCTTATATATAGATTAAATCGGATTCTCTTATTCTTTCTCCTAATTATTTATCTTTCTTTTAATTTCACACTCTCTCTCAATTATATTTTTATTTTTTAAGAGAGATATAAAGTCCGGAGAGAAAAGTGAAGAAGAAGATCCATATTTGGTTTGATTCAGGTACCAAGTTTAAGATTTTAAAACCCGTGCATTTTTAACTTGATATGTCGGAAGAAAATCATGATTTTTTATTTTTGTTAATGTAATTGAAAGCGTTTGTGTGGAATCTAAAAATGTTTCAAGTTAGTTTAGACACCAAATTTTTAAATTATAGAATTTAGCCTAAATGTTACAATTTTCACCAAATAAACTCTCTCTTAATTATATTTTTATTTTTTAAGAGAGATATAAAGTCCGAAGAGAAAAGTGAAGAAAAAGATCCATATCTGGTTTGATTCATGTACCAAGTTTATGATTTTAAAACCCGTGCATTTTTAAGTTGATATGTCGCAAGAAAATCATGATTTTTATAAGCTCTTATTAGAGAGCTCATACCTCTTTGACAACAAGGACTAGCATTCACCAATCCCATCCAAAAGAATTTTATAACCAAACCACCACATTTCTCCCAAAATTAAATATATTAAAAAAAATTCACTTCCAACAACAAAATCAGCCCGGAAAATTGATGGAAAAAAACTTAATTCAAATACCAAGAATAAAAAACTTGACCCATTTAATCCAAATAATCAATTACAAACACAATCAAACACAAAAAAAGGCAAATTAAACTAAATTAAAATAATTCAAACAAAATTTAAAAAAAAAACAAAAAAACAAAGACAAGGCTATGAAATTATACTTGAGAGCAGTAATAAAAGTAATTGGTTCTAACTTTGAAACTATGCATCTAATTGTGGGCAATAAGGGTCCTATTTATACTATATTCTAACCCAAGAACATGAACGCTAAAAACTCTCTAGGTGAATTGGATATGTCACCGCACACCTAAAAAGATAAACAATAACGATGAATGTTTTCACATTGGTCAACACTTTTTGATGAGTAAGCATTAGCAAATCATTAATTGTATTTCTTTTCTTATTCAGCAATTCAGGAATCTATTTAATCCTTCTAGAAAGCATTTATTTCTATTAATTAATTGATTCTTAAAATATCAAACCATAAAAACATTTCTTTTAATGTAAAATCCCATGGTTGTTTCTTAAGAATTTCAGATTTTGCTCCCTTAAAATAACATGTTAGTAAATTTAAATAATATTGGTGGTGGTAGTGACAATCGTCATGTTAACAGTCTTATTATCTTACTTGTTTTGAGTGTCTATACGTGCAAATGTTTTTTCACAACAAGGTAAATTAGGTTTGCCTTACCGTCCATTGAAATACAAGTCACCTTTAAAACTATTTAAAATTTAGCTTGTTTTTAAATCATTTTAAAATTTATTAACATGACAATTAATATTATTCTAAGGTAACAAAATATGAAAATCATAACAAGCAATCATGTATGGATTTCACATTAAAATAAAATAATTAATGAATTAACAAACAATTCAAAAAATCAAATAAAAAAATAGAAAAAAATGTATTCTAGAAGGAGAAAAGAGACATGAAAATTGGGGTGAAGAAAACTTATACAAACAGTCATAATTTTTGTAACAGATTGGTCCTTTAAGTTATTTTGGTCACATATAAGTCTTGTAAGTTTGTAAAAGTTTTCAATTTAGTCATTCTGCCACATCATCATTTTTTCAAGGAGAGGAATGATGGAGGAGAGGTGGCTGTTAGATAATATTATTAGAGAGGTGGGAGACGAGAGGTCGACGTTTTTCTGGAGAGATGTGTGGCTTGATGGTCAACCGTTTGATCTTCGTTTTTCCAGACTTTCTGATTTGGCTACTAACAAATTGGCTATTGTGGCTGAGATGTATGTGTTAGGTTGGGGAGTAGACGGTGGGAACGTGGAATTGGAGAAGGAGATTGTTTGCATGGGAGGATGAGTTAGTGAGGGAGTGTGTGGATTGTATATCTAACATTGTTTTGCAGGATGAGATGGTGGACCGGTGGGTTTGGAAACCTCATTCCTCCCAACGGTACACAATCAAAAGTGCATACAATTATTTGACAGCGGTTGAAGAGGTTGTTACTAATGGGCGTAATCATGTTTTATGGATTAAAGTTTTTCCACTTCTACAATTTCCTATTGGATCTTCCTCATCTTGTAGCAAGTAGTCATTTTAAGTCTTCTTTGTCATATAAAATCAATTTTCATTTATATGGATAATGGTGTACACCCACGAAAATAGATTGGATCATACAACAAACTATCCCTATCAAGGACTAAAATACAAAATTGCAATCTAGTCATTTGGTATCTTTATTTAAAGATTATTTTATTGCATTTGAATGTTTTTGAGTGTCTAGTGATTCCATAAGACACATATGCAATATAATAGTACTCGTGCTTAATGCCAAAAAGAGATATCTAATAGTTGTTTGTTGAGACAAAGAAATTTCATGATTTTGATCTAAACCAAGTTCAATTCTTTTGTGGCCATAAATTTTTGACTTTTATGAGACATTTTAAGAAAATTAGGTTTATGGGTCCTATAACTTTTCCATCTGATGTGGGATATATTACCCACACTTGATATACCAACGAAATCCCCCTCAAGGCGAGTTCATCTATTCTTTATGGGTACACTCCCTCTCAAACATAAGCTTTTTCATCCACTTGTACTTGTACCGCCGTTGTCACGCTCAACGAGACACATTGCCTAAACATCCTTGATCAAGAAGACTTTCGACAAAAGAAACCGCTCGAACCTCGACTCTGATACCGTTGTTGGATCATGAGGGGGTCTGGGATATCATAACATCAAGCCTTGAACAATCATACAAGTGAGAGAGACACCACACTTTAACCCAAAACCTCAAGGCATTAAGTTTATGTGTCCTCCCACACTTATAAATCTTTCAACATTCATTTTTCCATGCGATAAAAGATATATTACTCACACTTGACATACCAACAAAACTTGAAAAATAAGACAAACAATGACAAACACATAATAAATAAGTTTTTAGAAGACTTTTTCTTTCTAATTATATATTTAAAGTCTTACCACTAAGCTCACACCTTATAAACATGCTTAGCGTGTATGATTATAACAAGAACAAAGTACATGCTTTAAAATGTTCAACTTATAAATGCCTATTTAGAAATTGAATCAAATCCCAAGTAGAAAACTTCTTTGGTATAGTAGCTATGAATGACAACGTTTAAAGAATTTTATTGTTGATGTTTTAACAAATGTAAGTCCTACTACATATATTTGTACGGGTCAATATCCTCATAATCTCTTAAAGAGAATAGAACTCAGTTTAAAAGAGAGGAGACCAATGAGATATTTGTCAAACCCATTTTTTACCGACTACCCGACCCGTATCTATAACGCCACTGCATCACCATTCGTCTTTGTGTTGCCGTTGCAGTACCGACTCGTCTGGCGATCTTAGGGGGCTCTTCTTCTTGAGTTGTATGAGAGGTGGTTATCATCAATTGATCTGTTTATTTCTCATCTCATGTTCAATCCATGCTAATTCTAATTGGTTAAATTGGTTAAGATTTAGGAGTTTGATAAACCTTTTAAATATGATTGGACCGAATGACCAGTTTGATAAAAACAATCCAACTTGAGTCATGTACACTAAGCTCCATGTATCTTTTTTGATAGATTTTAGTATATGAGAGGTAAGACGAACAATCATCTTATATTAATCAAACTCTAATAGAGATTTGATCTCGGGGATTTGATTGGTGATGATGCATGTAAAAACCAACTTGAGGAATGCTAGAATTTAGTCCGTGGTACACTTAGCACAAAAATAATTGTACCCTCTAAAGAAAAGGACTAACATATGTTTGTGCACTTGCCGATTTGGTTAATTTAAATCACAATCATAAAAAGAGAATAAAAAAAAATCATGACATTTATTTAAAAACTTTATGGAAAAGGGCCATCTCTATATAATTGCGTTTCTTTTCTATCGTCTAATTTCTAAGATAAAAGTCATGTCTGCCTCTTAAATCCATTGACCTCAAAAATATGTATCCAATGACTTTGTTTGCCATGGCCCATGGTATGATGGAAAAGAAAAGGTGACAATGAACTTTGGAAAATTGCACGTTCCATATGCTATCATTTCCTCCAGTTGAACCCCACATTCCGTACTACAATTAAGTTTTTTTTTTTTGGAAAGAACAATTAAGTTTTTTAATTACTTATCCATCTTAATTTCAATTATTTATAGACTAATTATAGTTTAAGAGAAGATATGCTATGGATTTGATGGCTCATCGAAGTTTTTCAGAGCAAGTTGATTATGTCTCTCTTCTTCAACTGAGAGCCATAAAAGGAAATAGATCATACTTTGCTACAACACTTTCTCTAATGAAATTGCTTAGGAGTAACTAATTAAGCTGGAAAAAAATTAGTCAACAATTTTTTAAACATTGTGGAAGCAAATGAAAGCAAAACCCTTATGTTTGTAAGAACTAAGAATTATGATTTCTCCTTTTGCTATTTGTACAATAAAGGGGGAATAGCTAGGAAAACTTGGGACTTGGATCGTTCCTTCTCTCTTCCGTATCAGCCACCATTGTGTTCGACATGCGGTTTGGAGGAAAGAAATGTTTGTTGCAACAATCAGCAACAAGGGCCACCTACCTCTCCACGCATTGAACCTAAAAAGAGTGTTGGGTGTGAGGGGTGCATTGGGAAAATCTAAATCCCTCGTCGGATAAATAAAACTCTTGATAAAAGTTTATAAAGAGGATGCACTCCTAACTTTATGAACTATTTTAAAAAAAGTGTAATCGAATCTTTGAATTATTTTATATTTTTATAATTAGTTCTTTAAGTTAAACTTTCATTAGTCAACATTTGAACAATGTTGATGGAATACCGACATGTCAACCAATTTTACTCATAACCCTCCACCTAATATTCAGATTATCATATTTTTATTTATTATTTATAAAATCAAATCATATTTCGCTTTCATAATAAATAAAATCAAATATTACTCTACAAAATCCCTAATTCTGGGTTATTATGCTCCCTAATCTTGGTTCTCGTGAGCTTAGCTCAATTGGTATGGACAATGCATAATATATGCAAGGTCCGGGGTTCAAACCCCGACCACCACAAAAAAAAAACTCCCTAATCTTGAATCATGTCGGCAAATTATGTAACTACTGGACAACCCATTATTTAGAATAAATAAATTGAGATCAGCAATTACTAATATTTTTTTCCTTGAAAAAATATATTAGTAATTGCAAATCTCGATATATTGTTTCTAACAATCAACCACATCTTCCCCAGAAAATCAATCGTCACGAGAAATCTTATTGGATTGCATAAGCACGACATATTACATTAGAAATATTTCATCATTTAAGACAAAGAAATCAATTGGAGTTACTTTATATACCATCAACTCTGCATAATGGTCATTGATTTGAAACATGATATTGGGATAAGCCCTGTTTCTTATGGTAGATAAAAGCATGGAAATATGTATATATTGGGACTTCAGTGTTCTTTGGGTGTTCCCAGGAACACTAGCATAACCTATGTAACTGCAACTTCAAGTGATTTTGATGGGAGGTATAAACACAACACAAGAATATGTTTCATACGCCAAAGTCAAGTACTTTTACAACTCTCTATAGTGGGATGGTTTGAATCTTGCCCATTAAGGTTTACAGAGTCAAGCTCTTTTATCAAGAGAGCTCACACCTCTTTGACAACAAGGCCTATCATTCACCAATCCCATCCAAAGAAATTTTATAACCAAACCACAATATTTCTCCCAAAATTAAATATTTCTCCCAAAAATATTCAGTACCAAGAGCAAAATCAGCCCAAGAAATTGATGAAAAATAAAAACTTAATTCAATTACCAAGAATAAAAAAAAACTTGACCCATTTAATCCAAATAATCAATTACAAACACAAAAAATAATGCAAATCAAACTAAATTACAATAATTCAAACTAAAAAGAAAAAAAAAAGCTATGAAATTATACTTGAGAGCAACAATACAAGTGATTGGTTCTAACTTTGAAACTGTGCATCTAATTGGGGGCGGTAAGGGTCATATTTATACTAAATTCTAACCGAAGAACATAAACACTAAAAACTCATTTGGTGAATTGCATATGTCATCGACACACTTAAAAAGGTAAACATTGACAATGCATGTTTTCACATTGATCAACACTTTTTGATTAGTAAACATTCATTGTATTTCTTTTCTTATTCACCGATTTACAAATCAATTTGATCCTTCTAGAAATCATTAACTCTATCAATAATTTGATTCTTAAAATGTTTATTAAACCATAAACTTTTTTCTTTTAAAGTGATATCCCTGCATGGTTGTATCTTAAGAATATCCAATTTTACCACCTTAAAATAATATAAAATGATATGGTAGTAAATTTAAATAATATTGGAGGTGGTACCGACAACTGTAATGTTAACGGTCTTATTATACTACATGCTTTGACTGAGTGTACGTGCGCACGTATTTTCCACAACAAGTTAAATTTTCTTTGCATTAACGACCATTGAAATATAATGTCACCTTTAAAATTATTTAAAATTTAACTTGTTTTCAAATCATTTTAAAATTTATTACCATGACAATTAATATTATTTTAATGTAACAAAATGTGAAAATCATAACAAGCTATCATGTATGAATTTCACATTAAAACAAAATAATTCATGAACTAACAAACAATTTAAAAAATCAAATTAAAAATAGGAAAAAAATGTATTCTAAAAGGAGAAAAGAGACATAAAAATTGGGGTGAAGAAAACTTATACAAACAATCATAATTGTTAGATTATTACAAATGTTTCACTTTAATTATAACTACTTCTAAAGTCACATATATGATTAATTGTGATTTGCAGCCGATGTATTTTTTTTTACACTAAACGTAGTATATAAATTAAACTCTTAAAAAATAGTGAGAAATGCATCGATAATTATTTTTTAAATTTTAAGATAAGGATGAACTTAAACAACAATTGATGTTTTTTTTAGGAAATCAATTGATTGTTATTGTAGTGAATATTAAAATGTTTCACATTTTTTTTTCAAAAAAAATGATTCACCTTATTTATTTAAAATTAACATTTTAAAACACTTTAAAAAATGGGGATAGTTTACAAATTAAAGATTAACTTTTATATTAAAATATGAAAGGCTAAGTTGCAATACTTATGATTCACACATATATAGAAAGAGGAGGACGGGGAAATGATCATTTCCTATGTATCAAAATGTCTTATTAGATTAACCTAGTTGAAGCATAACAAATAGAAACAGTGAGTGTATGAATACTCTTTAGTGGAATTTCAATGTTTGATCACTTGCAAAAACAAATTTTAAGTAGATAGATCTTATACTTGTTGCTTTAATTCTAGGTCTCAAATATAATTTATTCCTAGTTGTTGCTTTCTAAGTCACACATTGACATATATTTAATGTATTAAATCTTACAATTAGTTACACAAGACCATTATTATTTCTTGTTATATTGTCTATTATTTGTAGAATAGACTCAATTAATATTGTATTATTAAAAACAATTGAATTAAAAATCATATATTAGCTTCCCTAAAATAAAAAAAAATCATATATTAGCTCTTTTATAACTTTATCTTCATTCATAAGCTATGCATAAGTCTGTATGATTTGTATAATAGAGACAATCATATAGGAGCTAAAATATAATACAAACAAATCAATACTTTAGCTCTTTAATATATTGTGTTAAGATTCAAATCAATATAAAATGGAGACCTCCATTTCATATGATAAATTAAGAGGATTTCAACTCATATAGATGGAACATATTTCTCAAACTAAAAAATATTTATGTTTTGAAAAATGTAAAGGAAACATTGTCATAAAGATGCCTCAGAATAACTATTATATTTTGGAGTATAAGACAACACTCAAGAAGTTTATTTTTTTCGTTCAAGTATGAGTGGTCAGTCTCACATTGACTATGAATAAATAAAATGTTTGACCTATGATAGAGGCGACATGTATTCTCAGTATCTTAGGGTATGTTTGGAAGATCAAAGAAAGTAAAAGGAAAGATAATATCTTAATAATTATTATAGACATACTTGAATTAATATTGTCTAATGTAAGATTTCGAAGTATTGAATTTATTTCTTGTAATACTGGTTAGATGATGATTATTTATGTTTGTAGGAACACAACACCATTAATAAAATGATTGAACTCAAATGTATTTAATGAATTCTATTAAAATCGAATAGTTTAAGAGAACTTGGATTCAATTTTAGATGAAATAGTTTTTTTGTCAAACTTGATTTATTTTTCAATCGAATTCCAAATTACTACGGTTCATTTCCCAGCCCAACAAAAAAAGGTTGAAACACCATCAGATTTTGAATCGAGAGTGAAGCGGTCAGTGTCTTTCTCAATACAATTGTTGCACTAGTTTTTGGCTTTTCCCTTCCTTTATGAAAGTTATTGTGTCTTTCCCAAAGGCAGAGGAAAAATCAAGGGGCTTTGAGTGCATGGTGTGGTGTGGTCATGCATAGGCATCATATCATGCACAACCAAAGACATATTCCATGCATAAAGTCCAATGCATATAGTCATCATGATTTAGCACATGCAACCCAAACAATCCAGCTCAATCTCATACAAGATAGTAATATTGTAATTTCTAACTTCCTTTTGTGCACATATAAATGCAAAGACAGGTTAATAATCATTTTATTGAATTGAAACTAAACTTTCAATTAACTAATATGTGACCTACACGTGATAGTTAAGGAATTGTTTTTAAGCATTTTTTTAAGGGCATCGTTAGTGAGTATGTCTTAGGGTACCATTTTAAAATAAGCAATTATTTTTTAAAAAATTTAAATATTTTGATTTTTAATATGCATTAAATACACGCATTTTCAAAAATACTTACAATTTATAATTTTTAAAGAATATCATGAAGACACTCGTTAGTCTTTTTTTTAATAATAAACATTTATATGTTAATTGTTATGTTAATATATTTACTGTGATCGAGATTCGAACTTTATTTCTTTATTCCATATCTCTTTATTCTCTTAGCAATTAAGTGAACTACTCCTCTATGTAAATAGTTTGATGTAGCGTTTGGAAATTGCTTAGAACTATCATAGATTCAGATTTTGACTAAATTTTTAAATGAATAGCCCCACATGATTATTGCAATGTTGGTCAAGAATAAGACTATTGTCCAATTCAAATTACAACAAATTATGTCATCTCTATAAATTTTCTACTATTTTATTTTCATGTCATGGTGTCTTTGTTTTTGTCCTTTTCTTTTTTGTATCCGATATTTGTCCACATTAACTATGGGAGGATCAAGCAAATTTGGCTTTATAATAATATGAGAGTAAACGGTGGTTTTGTCTTTTGATACTCAAATGTGTTGGACTGTCGCAATGGTCTTGAATATATTAAAGTTACAAAATCATATACAAATGTGTCATTTGTTAGTTTTTTCCTTTTCCTTTTCATTTGGCTATTGTTCTAGTAATCACACATACTAAAATACATACACACCTTGAGGGAAAATGTGGTGACTCAGAATTAAACTTGGGAATTTACACAAATTTCTCTTCTCAATCAAACTGTTAGATTGTAACAAAAAAAATTGTATTTTGTTAGTCATTTTCGTTCTTTAATATATTGATTCACGGCTAAAAATGACTGAATCTAAATATATCATACATTTTCGTTCTTGTAATAATTTATGAGGTTTTGTAATTTTAAATATTTTCAGAACTATAATGACAAAACCTGACACATATACATTTAAGAACTAAAATGATTTTCTACCAAGTTATAAACCATCCACATTAGAGCACTCCAAATTGGATGCTTAAATGGCCCCCTTGTGTCTACATCATTAATTTTACGATCATACTTGATAAGTACTAATTTTCTCCAATCCAGCACCTAAAAAAATTATTAAATAGGTCTTACAAATAACTTTATATCATTACATTTCAACAAGATTTATTTAATTTATTAAGATTTTATTAAATAGGACCAACAAAAAATGAAGAAAGAGAAGGTGCTTCCATAGCCACCCTTCTCCGCAGGCATCCATATATTTTACTCCACAATGGAGGTTCCTATTTAATGTGGTGTTAAATAGGTTAAGTATCGACCATTGTGGATGGTCTAAGATCCACTCCACATCAAGAAGAAACATAGTAAAAGTTATTTTCACCTGAATGCAGTGCAAATTAGAAATACCTAGTTACTAAATTAATTTTGTACCTTAGACCAAACATTTAACATTTATACCCTACATAATTTTCACTAGCATTATAGTGGGGTCATCTTGAATTTGAAGTGGAATTAAAGAAGAAATGGCCAAGTTGGAAAGGGTAGGTGAAGAAAATCAGTTAACAGAAAGGGACAAAAAATAAAGGCATGGAAAAGGACGAATTTGAAACCCACTAACGAACCATGCTACACGGTAATGGACAATAGCACAGGTTGATGCAGAGGACAAGTTTGGTACTAAACCAAAGGACAGAGAGAAGAAACTTGCAGGAATAAGAGTAGTGAATAATGAGTACACCAACAAACAACACCTTGGTTGAATTCATAACACAAGACACCTAATAAGGACACGCAAAAATCAAGTTTTTTTTCTGTCACTCTCTAAAATATCCATTTACAAATCATTTATTTATAGGAACATTGTCAGAAATTTCGTTCCACAAAATGAAGAATAATGTGGGGGAAGAAGAGAGATTCCATTTTCATATCATATCATCACTTACATTACTCACAATTCATAATCAAAATATTCGGTACTCCTGAGTTTTTTTATAGAGTTAATAATCATTTTCATTTTAAAATGCGTGAAGGATGGAATTGTAATTCTGAAATATATCGATAAATATATCAATAGAGTCTTGTTAACTTGTACTTTAAAGTTTTTGTTTTGTTTAAATAGGTGAAACGATAGTGACTACTAAAAACTCGCATACATAATTAGAGTTGAGATTCAAACTCTGATCACAATTTCCAATCAAGAAATTAAATGTTAAACTTTTAGAGTCAAACTGATTAAGAGGAATATGAGTTTCAATCTATTTAACGAAATACGCATGTGAGGACCTAATCGACAAAAAAGAAGACACAATAAATTACATTTTTGTAAGATTGGTACATTCAAATAGTCTAGTGACACTATCTCTCAAATTTAACGACTAAAATGGTTGTTGATTGTTTAGATCTTCCAATTTTTGTGATGAGAAGATGCTATAATCTAAACTTTAGTTGAAAAGTAAGTAAAGCATACACAAACACTTTTTAAGGCAGCATTCTAACATTTTCATTACTGTTATAAGCTAATAAAAACAAATTCCTAAATTGGTATTTCCATATGATATCAACTATATTGGTTAATTCCCTCAACAAAAAAAAAACTATATTGGTTAATTTAATTGCATTAGAAAGAACCCTTTTACAAAGCATAAAACATTTTAGAAAAAGGGAAAAGAAAGTGTTGGAAAAAAGAAAGAAAGAATAAGACTCTAGCTACTCACTCACCTAATAACGACACGCAATAGCCTAGTTATTTTCTGTCACTCTCTCCAAACATCCATCTACAATCATTAATTTATCGGAACATTGTCAGCAACTTCGTTGCAGAAAATTAATTCCACCAGAACAAAGTGGGCAAGAGAGATTTAATTTCAATATCATAATAATTTAGATGGTTCATAATATTCACTCCACCTATTTTTTCTTAACCACTGTTTGTAATAAAAAAGTCTTCATAATTTAAAGTTCGGCCAAAGAAAGTAAAGTATGACCAATAATCATTATTTCGGCCAAAATAAGTTCAAGTAAAATATGACCAATAATCATTATTTCGGCCAAAACAAATCTAAGTAAAGTATGACCAATAACTATTATTTCAATCAAAACAAGTAAAATATGATCGATAAAGAATTTGAACATATTCATTACTCATATAAGCTAATAAAAACAAATTCTTCAATTGGTATTTCTATATGATGTAATATTCAAATGTATTGGTTAATTTGACAGCATAAAAACCCTTTTTACCTAGCACAAAACATTTTGAAAAATGAAGAGTCAATTCATAATTCACATTACTCATAATTCATATCATCAAATCTCATAATTCACAATTCCATATCATAAAAAACAGAGTGGTGGAAGAGAGATTCATTCATTCCCATATCATCATCATTCACATTACTCATATAAGCTAAAAACAAATTCTTAAAATTGGTATTTCCATATGATGTCTACTGTATTGTTAATTAATTCCATCAAAACCCTTCCTTACATACCAAAAAACATCTAATAAAGAAAGTGGAAAAAAAATAATAAGAAAAGACTCTAGTAGTGACACTCACTGACTATACTATAGTCACTTTTTTTTCCCTGTCTCATGGAATCAACAAAAGACCATCATCATCACCATTATCTTCCATCATGTTGAATTGAATGAAATTAACTACTGACATAGTGACAACTCACATCACATGACAATGCAAGCATTAGGATTTTCATCACTAAACATTTGTGGTGGTTGTGTTTGCATATGAATACTTAACATCTCTTGGTAAACTTGTGCAGCATTATACCCTTCAACATTTACATTTCCATACTCAAAACCAAAGGGTTGTTGAACCATACACTCCATTATCTTAACTTCTCCTCCTCCTCCTTCATTGTTATTACCATCTCCACCCCCCTTATTCTTTTTCTTACCCCCACCTCCTCCTTCATTGCCTTCCTTCTCACCA
>Ga0315915_1004373_pt1 | contig 17871 bp, 10 predicted proteins | sample MpolbnodulesMG_FD_207738 | JGI IMG/M metagenome (GOLD analysis project Ga0315915, IMG submission 207738) | Medicago polymorpha root nodule microbial communities from Los Angeles, California, United States - branched nodules | ecosystem: Host-associated > Plants > Roots > Nodule | place: USA...
AATAAAAAGGAGAACTTTTATTCAAAGAAACAATTGTCACTTATTAATTTTCAAGAACAAAAGATGCCTCAATATGTTTGCTAGCTAGTCTATTTATTGCTTACAACTACTTAAGCCCCAAGAAATAGAATGTTCCACAAGAAACTATGGGCTTTAGGTCAGAAATAAACTAAATAGGTAGCTTGTCGAAGAAGCAAAAACAGCAAAAGGGGCTCTGGGCACGGCCGTGCCTGTGGTGGCACGGGCCGTGCCAACTCTCTAACTTGGCCATTTGTCTTCAAACTTTGATGGCGTGGCCACGTCGCTATCCGGCGTGGCCATGCTTGATATTTTTGCACATAATCTTCATATTTTTGGCCTGAATCAGCTCTAAATCTTCTTTCTTTTGCTCCAAGACTCAATCTTTAAAATATTTGTTCATGAAATTAAATAACTTGCAATTGAAGTAAAATAGTTCTAAAAAGAAAATAAAAACACATAAAATCTAAATAAAATGACTCAAATAATCTATTAAAAACACTAATTAATGACTCATCAATTTGCTAATCAATTGGTGTTTCTATTGCTTTCACATCATGTGTGTTTGAGTTGAATCTACTAATTCCGTCAAATGAGATCCTGGATAGGCCAGAACAACATGGGTTTCACCCCATTGAGATTGCAACTCCTTGTGATCATATCAATGAGCAATTTGGAATCATTTTTTTACATTGAGACGAGTGACTCCTCATCTTTGTGTCAACTCCATGTCGGCGTACATACCCCACATTTCAGCAACTAGGGCATCACAAGTGGCATTCTTATGAGTATATTCTTAAATCCAATAACCACATGAGTTCCAAAGTAAGTTGTCACACCCAATAAGATATGCAACCTTCTTGTAAGCTTTACCATGGTTAAGATTGATCTAACCTTCTGGAGGACACTTACATACTATGCATATTATGTTCATTCGCCTTAGAAATATACTAAGGTGGTCATGCTCGTATTTGTCAATATACTCTTTCCATCTTAAGGATCACGTGGATAGGGTTTTAAGGTCTTTTAAAGTCTTCATAAAAAATTGATTTGTTTCGCCACTTCCACGGGTACTAGCAAACAACCATGAAAATGGTCTTTTCATCCTCGTGGTTGCACTTCATACTCCTCGTTATTGAGATTCTGAGAGAACCAATCCCTAAAAGTTAAAGAAAAGAAATTAGTAATATTACTATAAGCAGCGAACATGATTCAAATTTGAGTTGTGTGCATGTAATCCCTCGTCGTATTGATGTTTGATTCATCGCTGTTTCCCACAACTGTGACAGACTCATGAAATCCCAACCCCTATTTGCTCCTGTGATAGTTGTTTAGAAAAAGATCATGTGTCGCTAGCCACATAAATGTTTGAATTCTATATGGACATTCTTGTTCCATATCCCATATTAATCCCTTATAGGTGCTGCTCTAAATCGTAAAATGACAAGTATTAATGCCTTTCCATTCTAATAAGTCCAGACCATATGTATATATATGGGTCGAAAGCGCAACCTCCTAGCTCTCTATATTATGAGGTAAGTTGTGGTATTGAAAATTCGGATCACACTTCCTTTCAGACGCAAGGATATCTTTCACCATAAGAGTTGAGTGAATAGGTTGGTTTTTAGTCATCGACATAAGGAAATAAACGTTGAGCACCCATTTGTCCATCAAAAGTTTATGTGTTGACCATCTCTAATTTGCCAAACAATATATGATGATGGAATTGATCCCAAATGCTTGCAAATCATCTTACACGTAAAATGTTTTTTCAACACGTAAAATTCCACACACAAAAACAATATGATATTTCCATAATTACTTGAACACAAAAGAAAAGTTGAACAATGGCACTCATATGTAGAATAAGAAAGCATCTTACATAGAAAAAGAATAACATATTATCTAAACAGGACACCAATTCAATAACGGTAAAGGTTAAATGTTTTCTTTCTATAAACCTTGATCTCTAAATTCCCACACAATATACCAATGGAACTGATCCCAAATGCTTGCAAGAGCCTTCCACAAAAGAGAATCATAAGATTGAGAGCTGATAGACACCTGCAAATCCCTATTACAACCATATTTGCTATAGAGAACTTTACACCAGCAAATCCCTATTACTCATCCCTTTATTTACTACCCACACTTACTTCTTTTCCCTCTCTCGTCTCCCTTCTCTCGAGACCAGCTCATCTCCTTGAAAAATAGGTTGGATCAAGTTAAATTTTGCAAAATACAAAATATGGCTGTAATAGGAATTTGCAGGTGTCTGTCAGCTCTCAATCTTAAAGACAACAATTTTGTGACAACTTTTGAGACAATATTCTTCTTCTATCTTTTTATTGGTCAAAGAGTAATGATATGTATACAACTATTTTGTGACAAAACAATATTCTTCTTCTCAATTCTTATTGGTAAAAAACAATAGAGAATGAAAGCGAAAAAAGAGTGTAAAAACACAACAATAACACGAGAGAATTTTCCAAATGTTACTAACATCTTCCTCTTGCCATTTTTTTGCTCGTGATTAAGTTGTTGGTCGTGGACCATACCAATTGTAACATCAAAAAAAGTATTAGTGAATTCTATCAAACAAAAAAGAAATACAACAGCATATCTTCCGTGAATAAAAGAAATAAACATTATTGGATCCAACAATGATATATGCATTCCTTGTTTCATTAGTTTGTATTTTAGCATTTGTTTATTAAGTCAAAAAAACCTTTTTATTTTTTTAACAAAAAAAATACTCTGTTTTAAAATATATGTCTCATTTTTACGATGTATATTATTTCTATGATTTATTCTTCTTTTTGAATGACAAAATATATTATATACATAGGGGATTAAATCCCAAATATTACACTTAAAAGAAAAATAAAAGCACCCAAAACACCAACAGTGATCAATAAAGCAGCCGACAATGATATGTTGCTTCAAACGATCAAATGCGACCACTACTCAACTTCCGGTAAGACGGAGGAGCCACCAACAAAGCCTAAAAGTACCTGAGTCAAAAAACTAGCTCCCGATCTCGAATCAAAAGTGATCAGCCCACCAGACTCCTAACACAAATCATAAAGGCACCTCTCAACTTTTTATGATTTACTTTGATCTCACTTTTTAACTGATATATAAATACAAATGTTAACATGTAAGGTGTTGTTTGATTTGTCTCGACAAATATTTTCAAAATATTAAAATTTTATAATTTTTTACGTTAGATAATCAAATATATTAGTGGTCAAAATTGTGAATTAGCTTATGTGAAGTGGCTGACAACTAGATATATTTTGAGATGGAGGGTGTATTATTTTAGTATTGGAAATGAAAATTTCTCCACTTTCCTTATTTAATAACGTATTTACATAATGGTGACCATGACATGACTTGTTATCACCATCTACATTCCATATATCCAAATACATTCATCCTCCTTAGTCTTAACCGGAGACTCTTTGTGCGAAGTTGCTTCATTTCTCTCTTTATCTTCACCGATCCACCATTTATCACTTCCAATTCACAAGGTAATAACATCCATTTCACCTTTTCAACTTTATACCATTAATTCATTTCATTTTATTTCCCCCTAAAATCCATTCCCAAGCTTTCAAATTTTAATCCTTTTCTTTTTACCATTTTCTGAAACTGAAACTATCTTCTACTAATTTTTTTCAGCTAAAGTAATCAACTTCTGAAGCTGATCTACTACTCTGTGCATTTTGAAATTCAGTGGTGAATTCAGATCTAAGAAGCTGCAACGATGTCTTTTATTGGTACCCAACAAAAATGCAAGGCTTGTGAGAAAACGGTTTATCCCGTTGATCAGCTTTCTGCTGATGGTACTTCTTACCATAAAGCTTGTTTCAGATGCTCTCACTGCAAAGGAACTTTAAAGGTTCTTTTTTTCTTCATTTATTTTACTTGCTGCATTGTTTATTCTGTAGTACATTGATAATTTTCTGTGTTTACGATATTGGGTTTATGTTTATCTGTTCAATTTTGATTAGATCCTTGCTTATGATCGACGCTGCATTCACCACCATCCATGTAAAATAAAAATTCCAATGAGTTTTTTTTTTTTATCCAAGTTGGAGAATATATAAAGTATAAAGTATATTTAGACACATAAAAGTAGGAATTTTATGGGTATAGAATATTACTTTAATGACATAGATAGATTGGTTCCTATTTAAATTGTTGAAAGACTTTTTAGGATGTGTTGGATCGACTTATTTGAGCTTATCCACTGATATGAACTAGTGATGTATGGATAAGCAGCTTATTTGCAGCTTATAGCACAAGTGCTTATCATGATAAGCACTTATGTATAGGCTTGTATAAGCTTAAATTGTTTTTCTATATGCTATAAGTTGTTTATATTGGAGAATTTATGAAAATGAGTTGAAAAAGGTTTATGAAGATTATCATAAGCTGTTTTCATAAATTCTCCCAAACAGTATCACAAAACTTATGCCAATAGATAAGCTCAAATGAGCGAATCCATAATCTTTCAAGGTTAGCTTCTCAAATATTGGAGAAAATTATGACAATAAGTTGAAAAAAGCTTATTAAAATTGTCATAAGCTGCTTTCATAAGTTCTCCCAAACAGTCTCACAAAACTTATGCCAATAGATAAGCTCAAATAAGCCAATCCATAATATTTCAAGGTTAGTTTCTCAAATATTGGAGAATTTATGAAAATTAGTTGAAAAAAGCTTATGAAAATTGTCATAAGCTGCTTTCATAAGTCTCACAAAACTTATGCCAATAGATAAACTCAAATAAGCCAATCCATAATCTTTCAAGGTTAGCTTTTCAAAACAGCTTATAATTTATGAGTTTAGATTTCATGCACTGTACACTGTGACTCTGTGAGACCATGACAACCAATCATGTCTGTGACTTTAAGGTGATTAAGATAAAAGTCAAACTTTCATAATAATTTGATGATTATGATTAACTGACAGTGTAAAATATCTTTACACTATCAATGAATATGAATTAAATTCAGTGTATATGAAAACTGCTTAACTTTATTTTATCTTTTGTTATAAAAATTGCTTATATATTAGCACTTATACCAAATGTTTATGCATTAACCGCTTAGTTAAGTGGTTTATTCAAACATGGTCTTAACTCTTAATTAACATTTTTATATCCGAGTTTAAAGTTTGAATTTTTCACAAGGATTATTGTTGATTATCTTTATGTTTCAGCTTAGCAGCTATTCATCGATGGAAGGTGTTCTTTACTGTAAGCCTCATTTTGAGCAGCTCTTCAAGGAGCATGGCAACTTTAGCAAGAACAAGAACTTCCAGTCACGTATGTCTTCTTTTTCTTCAAGGATAATAAAGCTAATTTTGTTATATTTCTTCAATCAGATGCCTCTTTAACTGGCAATAATTTTATTTTGAACAGCTGCAAAGGTAGCTGATGGTGCAACTCCTGTGCTGGTAAATTTGCTTGATTTTGCATTTTTATTGTTCTTTTAATCCGGTCCTTGGCATTTGGTATTACTGAATAATTAATGGTATCTTCTGTTTATTCCAGACAAGGACCCCTAGCAAAGCTGCGGGCATGTTTTCTGGGACACAAGAAAAGTGTGCTACATGCGGCAAAACTGCTTATCCATTGGAGAAGGTAAGATTTAAAAATCTTGGAAATAAATTAGTTAATAATATTTGGTCAGATATATCTGTTACGTACTGGATATACGAGAAGAGAGATCATACCATAAGAATAAGTATCTTTAGTTATTACTCCCCTGTAGATGAGGTAGATTAGAGTATCCTCCTTTTCTGGCTGTATGGTATGTGTGTAACCAAAACATTTTAACATCAATATGTCTTTCTTAAAATTGCGAGCACAAAGAAGGCCCGTATGAAGTTCAACTTTGCCCCATTGCAAGCATGAAACATTTTGTTTAGCGCGACCTTTTGCTTTTGGGGGTGTTCATTGGTTTGTGAAATTGAGCTATATGATTTTCTCCCTCTTACACTGTCATATGCTATGCTATCAAAATAGACTTTGATATGACTTCATTGTCTTACTGGGACATATATGTAGAGAAGAAACTTGTGTTATTTCTGAGCCAAAGATGATAAAACCTATATTATGATTCAGTTCACAGTCCTTAAAAAACATGAAATTGAAGTTGCATTTGCTCGTGATTTATGAATAGTTCTGAAACTTCTTCCCCAACCCACAAAATCATAAAACTAAACACCTCAAAATGAAATCTTTGCTGGTACATAACAAAGCTTTTTGCTTAGTTGTTTTAGACTGGAGCCGAAGTATGTCTGTTAATATCTCCAATTACAGGATCTGAAGTGCATATTGATTACGAAATTAATGTTCACAACTAGTGTTTGTCGTAATATCAACTAACACTGTCTTTTATGCATTCCAGTTGTTTGGTTCAAGTTAGCAAAAGGTTCATCGATAATTTATTTTCAAGAGTCCTAAACTAGTTGCCACTTATCTAGTCTCCACTCCAATAACAGGCTAAATCACCTGAAATGAGAAAATGTAACGTATAGCCAAAATGTAGAATCTGCTGCTTCCAATCTTCAATTTTATGCATTTGTCAATAATTGCCCGAATGAGTAAATCTAATTACTATAAATCTGCAGTTTTGCACGGTTACCCTGAACTAGAATGTCTTGGTTTTCTTGTAGCTATGTTTTAATATGTATCTTATTCTGAATGCAGGTAACAGTCGAAAGCCAGGCCTATCACAAATCATGTTTCAAGTGTTCACACGGTGGTTGTCCTATAACTCCATCAAATTATGCAGCCCTTGAGGGCATTTTGTATTGCAAGCACCATTTCTCTCAGCTTTTTAAGGAGAAAGGGAGCTACAATCATCTTATCAAGTCTGCATCAATCAAACGTGCAGCAGCCTCCGTTCCAGAATCTTGAATGTTGGTGCCTTCTAATTGCCTTTATTCTGTTTTGAAAGAAGAGGGTGTTTTGATCTTTCAAGCAAGTGTTTGTTGTATGTGTGGTTTTCTTTTTCCTTCATAATTGTTCCATCATTACTTAATCATTTTTCTGATGTTTACTTATACATGTGTGGTGTGCAAATCTTGTGTGATTTATTTATCCGGTGAACATTCAGTACTGACATGAGAGATTGACTTGCAAAATGTATCTTTCCAATTTGATGATCATTGCATTTTCTACCGAATGCTGTTATATAGATAGAGACACCTTGGGGGCAAAAAAGAGACAAAATCACATTCTTGCGAGTCCAAAATTCTGTCGAAAATAATACTAAATCATTTCTTTTTTTTAGTGCACGAGGAAAATTGATGGAACTTTATGTGTGAATGTACAAGTCCCGTCAAAGATCCCAGTGTCCTAAAGGGGATTCATCACTAGATCCTTTTTCATCCAGTTGGTATAAATCGGTTGGCAAATCAAACCTAAAGCTTAGTGTGTTTTCACACGCTTTATAATTTACATGCACTCTTAATTAATATAACATTTCTTAATTAAAATAACATTCATTAAGAACACGGAAATTAAATACCGTCATAGTCTTTTTTTAGGGGAAATATCATCATAGTCATTTAGGTCTATTTTTTCATAATCAAATATGACACGGGAAAAATAGTGGTGTGTGGTCAATTTGTGGTGGATCGAATTCTTATGTGTCTTAACTGAGTACACCTCTATATTATAGGCAAAATAAATACAAAATGGTATCTACAAAATATCATACTCAATATCCGCAGTTAAGGTTAGTGAGAACAAAATATCAAGAAAAAATAAATCAAAAAACTATAAATGTGTAAAAAATAAATCTTGACTTCTACATTGATATTTGGAAAAAAAATCAAGAACTATCGAGATCAAACAGGAAAAAAGAATATGATAAAACAACACACACAAAATAGAAAACAAATCATAAAAATACAAATAGAAAGAAATAAAAACTCAATTAAGGAATCAAACGTGAAGGGTGATGGAGAAATGACCTATGGAAGGAGGAACCAATGGTTTTGGTAGCATCTGCGAAGGCATTAGAAAAGAAGGAAGGAAGAAGGGTTGTATTACGAAGGGAAAGAAGTAAAAATAAGGATATTTGTTTGCCCGAAGCCAAAACCACGTTGTTTTGGATCATTTTTAAAAAATGGAAGGAAAAAAATACGAGGTTCAAAACTGTTAGAACATAAATCGTGTTCTTATGTGCAGAAAAGTGCTTATTCAGATAAGCTATTTTTAACAAGATGAGAAAATAGCAAAAAAATAAACTGTAAAACTGAAAGCGAAGAATAGAGAGATTACTATAAATTGTGGAATCTCATTAAGCATTGAAGTTACACAATACAAAACCTTTTATAGGCAACTATAGCACTTGCTTGTAGAACAAGCTATCTAACCAACTAAAAAACTTTGAAACAAATTGTAACTAACTTTGTTACAAGGCAGTTATGTATTAATCACTAAACAAAAACAACGCCATTTTAATCTTTATTTTTAATTAAAAAAGCATCAGAGAACAAAGGAAACCGGACAAGCTGTCACTTTTTCCGGCTTTTAATAATTTCAATAAAAATCTAGGCTCCCAATTTAATAATTTGGTTACTTTACGGTTCCGACTATTCAAAATGCCAGTTCAAACTAAAACATGATACATCTTGTTTCTATAAAAGTGCATTGAAGTTAGATATTTTATTATTTGTGCTTTCAAGTATCCCTGAAAGAACATTTTAATAGTCTTTCCCGCCTTAAAGGCATACAATCATGATCCATATTGTATCTTTACAAAAGTTCAAAGCACACCTAAATGTTTATCTTACATCATATATGAATGAGTTAATACCTCAAAAAACCTTTTTATTTAGGCGAGGTATGAAATTAGCTTCTGTATAAGAAAAGGCACAAATTCCACCCATATAGCCTCTGTAAATAGTTTTAGTCCTTATGAACATGTTTTTAAATGATTTTTGACAAATATGTTTAGACCATTATAAAATGTTTCTCCCCATATAATTTAGAACTTTTTAACTTGCGATGAATCAAATTTAAAATTTTTAACGCAAACAATTTATTTAAAAGTAATAAAAATCTAGGCAGAATTTAGATTTTGATATGTTTTTTCATGGATGATCTTCTTAATCTTCTAAACATGCTTGCAAAAAGTCATTCAAAAATATATGCTGACTTAACAACAAAATTAAAACTGTTTGTAAAATAATTTTGTAAGAACTAAAAGTGTGATTCATTTGGAAATTCCGTAGGCCGGAAAATTTATTTAACCTACTTTATTGTTATATAGTTTTTTTTTCATCATTATCATTTCACAATTTTCATCTTTCAACTTTAATCATGCACTTACAACATAATAAACACTCTAAAAGTATAAAAGATTGAACCCTCCTCAAATTTCACTATGAGCCACGTTTTGCATCCCTAAAAGTTCACCATTTAAGGAATTTTGTATTCTTACAACTCAATATCTTTATCAATTTTATCAAAACAAACCGTCTCTCACATCATTCACTCTCTTCTCTTTTTTTGCTTTTTAGTTACATCATCAAACCAAAGTGTTTTTTTTCCTCATCACACCTCACTCCATTTTTCAAACTTTAATAGGTTGGTATCAGTCGTTCATTTTATCAAGACTTGCAGAGGTACATCTTTTATGCTTGTTTTTGTTCTACTTAGTTTTTAACCTGCTTTTTTTTATTTTTTTATTTTTTTATTTTTATGAAACAAAGGATTTTAGTGCAATATGGGATCAAATGAGAATGTTTCCAATTAAAAAATGGAAAATGAAAAGGTCAAATTTCCAGCTGGTTTTCGATTCTCTCCGACCGATGAAGAGCTTATAAATCAATACCTTGTCAAGAAGGTTGATGACAATAGCTTCTGTGCTATAGATATTGCTGAAGTTGATATGAATAAGTGTGAACCATGGGATTTGTCAGGTGAATTTAATGTTATTTTTATAGGTAAATATTAGTTGTTATTATATTATATTAGTAGTCTGGATTTGAAAGGCTACGCCTTGGAGTTTTTTTTTTTGTTGAAAAAAATAAACGATGTTGATAGAGTACATTGATAACACATACATTTAAAGACATTAAAAACCAAATGGATGCATTTGCGAAAAAAACAGCAAAATATAAAACTCTACAAATATGACTATATTCAAGTGTAAAAAATACTGATGCCTATAGATCGGTAACATTAATGACGCCAAAGTCATTGATTAGATGTGGAAATCACTTATTTAACTAAAAAAATAAATTGGAATGGTGATTTTGGGACAAAATTAACCCTAAAACACCCTAATTGGTAGATCTGGTGGAAAAAGAAGAAAAGCGGTGACGACTAGGGTTTGGCAATGAGAAAGGCTAGTGGTTTAATTACGCCTTAGAGATATTGTCGTTATCTTACTTTGATGGTTATCTATTTTCTCTTAATTACTATGTACCACCGACACATCATAATGTGTAAGGTAACTGCACCAACACGACACTAATAGATGTGGTTAGATTTAATTATTTTATTTTTTAAAGTTATTATGAGTGTGGATCTGTCAGTGTCATGTTTAATGTATGCATGTCTTTCGGTGTTTCAAAACTTAATTATACTTTCTTATTTTTTGGTTTATTCAGAGTTGGCTAAAATGGGAGAAACAAAATGGTATTTTTTCTATGTGAGGGAGAGAAAATACCCAACTGGTCAAAGGACCAATAGAGCTACTAATGCTGGCTATTGGAAAGCAACAGGCAAAGACAAAAAGATTTTCAAGGGAAATGCATTAATTGGGATGAAAAAAACATTGGTTTTCTACATAGGAAGAGCTCTGAGTGGTGAAAAAACCAATTGGGTCATGCATGAATATCGATTGGAGGGTAACACACTCTCTGAGCACAACCTATCCACACATGGAATGGTAATATTGCTATATTTTTTTAGGAAAATGTTACATGAACTCATTTTATTCACACATCCCATTATACACCCCATATATTAGGGATATTTTGGTAAATTCATCTCACAACCACACTTTCTCTTCTACTTATGTGGGGTTCAGGTTGCCACATGTTAGAATTTTGTGTGGGTGTAAGAGGTGTATTGCCACATAGGGATGTACATGTATCACCACTCATTTTTTTATTGCTTTGTTTTTGTCTATGATTTCTACTCTTACTACATGTGAAAATTCTTTAGTGTATGTTCACATTGACCATGTGTTTGATAGAATTACCTTGTGTTACCGTAATTTTGACAAAAACTTTACTTTTGAATTTTGACAAAACTACCGTGTCATTAATGTCAAACTTATCGTCGATCCAAACATTCACCGAGGATCTGTTTGTAATAAATAATACAAATAGTGATTTTGATTTTTTGTTAGGGAAATAGTGATTTAGATATATATAATTAAGAGATTAATTTCCTTTTTCTAAATAAAGTAAATTATTTTATGTTTGATTGTAATCATAAAAATAAAATAAAAAAACTTATACAAAAAATCAATTAAAAAAATACAACTTTTAGAGAAACCACTGGAAACAACTTTTTGTCTGAAGCAGATTTAATATTCTTTCAAATAGTATTTTAAAAAAACTGTAATAAATGAATAAAAACTAAAAAAAAATATTGTTTTGTTTAAAATAACTTTTTTTTTTTCATCTAATATTTTTTTGAACAAATTTTTTCATCTAATATTAATGTGTTAACCTTTTTTTTTTTTTTTAATAGAGTGAATGGGTTCTCAGTAGAGTCTTTAAGAAGGATAATTGTGGAAAGAAAATGGATGGTTCAAAACATGGAAGGTTTAACTCCTCTAGAGAAGGACCATCAAATACTAATGAATCTCTATTGTCTCCATTATTGGATTCTTCTCCATACAATAGTGAAAACCAAACCACTCTTTCTGATTTCTCTCGTGTGTTCAATTCATTCTCCAATCCAAATCAAACGGAGAAACCAAAAACACAAGATGACAACATTGTTCATAACAACGAAACTAGTATCTTGAACATTTCATCCTCTTCAAAACAAATGGATGCTTATCCTTTAGCTGAAGTAATAACTGCTGATTTGAACCTAACCTCAATGGTCGGGAATTCGTCAAACTTTTTATTCTCTCAAGAACAATCACTGTTGAGGATGCAGTTGGAGAATGAGAATATTGGATCAACCTCAAAACAAAGTCTAAACCAAGAGTTTTCTTTTGGGAGAGACTTTGATGATGCTGATATCTCATCTGTGGTATATGGAAATGGCATGTTTCAAAGGTGGTCTGGGAATCAAGAATTGTCATCAGCTTCTACTGGACATGTGGTCAATGATAGCTTGTGGAATTTCTGATTACAAACAAAATTTTATGTTGGTAGTGTGTCTACATGTTCATTTATCTATTGTGTTTTGTGGTATACATATTTTATCAGGTGTATTGTATGATGTTTGTTTTATCATGTGTATTGTATCTATTTTATCCGAACTTATCTAAATTTCAGTTGTAATATATATATTATCAAGTGATCGAGAGGAGTATTTTTACTAGAATTTGATCTTGACCATGTATTTTGATCCAATAGATATAACTGAAACTCATGGATATGCATTTGTATATGAAGCCATATCCTGAGAAAGTTGACAGATTGGTCCCTCTACCTAGAGGTTACAAGATTCCTAATTTTGCTACATTTTTCGAGGAAGATGAAAAATCAACTATTGAACACATTGGAAGACTTACTATGCAGTGCGACGAGGAAAACAATTATGAATTCTACAAACTGCAGTTGTTCCCTTTATTGTTGACAGGAACAACATTGACATGATATTCCTCTCTCCCACTAAACTCGATACAAACATGGGTAGACATGAATCTAAAGCAACAAATAGATGAATAGTTGCTGACTTCCTTAAGAGGTTCAGAAAACATCTTGGAAATGCCTAGTCCAATTTCATGAGGCTGGGTAGGCATAAATGACCATCATTGACATGCACCCGTAATTTAAAGATAATTGGTTGGGAAAGTATTCCATGATCTAAGCGTATTAGCTTCCTAAGGAGCACACATAGAGAAATTCATTCAAAAAAAAGAAAAGATGCGTGCCATCTGAGGGAGAGGTCTACAGACTACACCTTATCTCCATCATATATATGGAAAATTCTTATGATGATATGCGAGCCGATCCAACGGAAGATGTTCTAACGCCTGAGATCCTTAAAGAGAAAAATTATACATGTCTTGTCTTAAGGTCAACCAAAAGGAAGAACACAATACACCTTTGACATCACAAAAGCTAACCATATATTTGATTATTTTCTTAAGGATAAGCTGATTCAGCTATTAGATGATCATAAAATTCCTCTAGTCAAGGAGATCAAAAGTAAGAGGTATTATAAATAACATATCTCTTACAACCAAGTCATAGCTAATTGCGCTGTCTTCCGAAAAGCTATTTAAAACACTACCAAGAAGGGCAGGTTTAAGCAAGCTGATAAGTTGGTGACATAAATGGCCATTGATAGCTATCTATTTTCAGCCATAAAAATGGTTATGATATCATTCTCCAAACCCACATGATTTAGAAGAACCGGAAAAAGGAATAAACTGGTCAAGAAGGTTTGACATCAAGCGAAGGATATCTTCACGAATATCATGTGAACTTCAATGAAACGGAAATGGAAACTTGGAAAAAACTGAATTGTTGTATCAAGCGAAGGATATCTTCACAAATATCATGTGAACGCTTACGCATTGCTTTAATAAAAGAAGAGTTAAACTTTCAAATCTAACTTAAAAGAAAACAGGGAGGGTAATGGTGCACTTGAAGTAAATAATACACAGTCGTGAAAAATCACGAAGTTGCAATTCGCAATAAATAGTATTTTCCCTTTTAAGTTAAAAAATGCATGGCTATATATTGAATGATTGGCTACCACACGATTATGTCATTATATCCATTGTGATAAGAAAGTGGTTCTAGAATATGAATGACATAAAATCGAAATTAATTCTCTTGATTCCATGTTAATGCACATATAATGAAGGAAATAAATGATAATAATAATTTTATTTTATTCAGAACAAAGTGTAAGATATCAAATATAACATTCTTGTCTTAACAAAAAAGATATATACTAACATTCTTGTCAATCAAGACTTGATCAATGGAAATGAATGAAATACCAAGTATTCATTGATTTTAAGAGAAATAGTGGAAAGAAAATTGCTAAACTTTATTGTCTATGATGAGAATTGAAAGCAATGATAATTGGAGGATCATACAGATACCTTGGCAAACCAATTCCCATTCATAATATAAAAGCATCGACGTTGCAGAAGTCATTCATCTATACCTTTCCCTTCATTTTTTTCTTTCTTACGAAACCACTAGTGTCATTCAAAGACAATTGTATAATACTCTTTAGTTGAACATTCGTTTATACCAACTTTACTAGCCTGAAGACTAGTTGTTCAATCATTCTCTTCTAAACAGCTTTGCTTCAATTTTTCTTTGCTTACAAAGACAACAATGGTTTCGATCCCTTGTGATATTTTGACTGAAATATCACCTTGATTAGCAGCAAAAGTCATTCACAAATTTTGGTTAGTAACAATATCTTTTAAAACTTTTCGAAGGACGTATATATTGCATTGAGACAAACTCAAGATGCATTGTTAAAAGGTGAATCTTCTTTTTTCATTCAGCCTGATTTTTCTCAAAGATTCAATGACAACATTGTTACATTTTTGTATTTAACAGCATAAGACAATTCTTTGAGTGTTTCCAAAGAAGTTTTTGAATATATGATTAAATATACTAAGATTTTATTTTCAGCCAACATATTGATTTTTTGTCATAATACAACAAATAACTCTGAAGTTCAAATGTTTATTAGCAACCCAAAAACACAAACTTGATTGCCAATTTCAATGTCAAGCCAACTACAACATTGAATGTTGATGCATACCTAAAAGTTATCCTTGAATGTGATGACAAGGAAAACTCCAAGGTTGTTTTTTATGACAAGGCATATGAGTTTTGGTCTGCATGTTGTTATTGTAAAGTTTATATAACAAAGGAAGGTCTTTGGAAGGTAAATGAGGTACGTCTTTTTACGGGGAGTAGGAACTAATAGTAATAACTTAGCATGTCTATCTTTTACGATGGAGATGTTCATTTCACCTCTGATTGCTTCCATTACTTGATAAAAATTAGTTTTTATTTTAGGTCTTATATGTCTTACAATTTTGAGAATAGAACAAGAAGAATGTTGAGGGTGCCAAAAAAGACATAAGGGGTCCTCATGATATAAGTTATAGCATGAAAATTTTTAAACGGGAAAAAACAATAGTTCAAATCAATCCATTTGTTTAGTGAGATTCAGGAAATGCATCTTTACAATATGAAATTTGACAGACTAAAAATCAATTTTATTGAAAAGGGAAAGAAAATAAGGGTGAAAGCAATGGGAGTGATGGGAAAGATCCCGTTGTTACAAGATTGAGTGTTTTTAATGGTGTTCTTTTGATGTTTGCTACAGAGAGAAAGATTTATAGCTTTGGCTTAAGTTTAACCGATGGAAGCTATATGGAAATTGAGGAAATATGTGAGCATGAATGTGATATATGAGTTTGCTTTATATAGTTTCCATCGATCAAGTTTAAGCCATAGCTATAAATATTTTTCTCAGTAGAAAACATCAAAATAAAACCATTCAAAACATTAAAACTTATAACAACATGAATCATTCTCCATCGCACCCATTGCTTTCACCCTCATTTTCAAAATCCTTTCCACAAATTTGATTCGTAGTTGGTCAGAATCCATATCGTTAAGACACATTTTCTAAATCTCACTAAACAAATTGATTGAGTTGAATTATTGTTCTTTCCCCATTTAAAAATTCTCATGTTACAACTTGTATCACGAGAATCCTTCTGACTTCTTTTGGTACCCTCAACATTTTTGTTGTTCCATTCTCAAAATTGTAAGACATGATATAAGACCTAAAATAAAAACTAACTTTTACCAAGTAAGAAAATCAATCTAAGATGAAATAAACATCTGCGTTGTAAAAGATAGACATTCAAAGTTTCAAGTTCCTACTGCCGGTAAAAAGACTTTCCTCCTTTACCTTCCAAATACCTTCCTTTGTTATATAAATTTTACAATCACAATATGAGGACAAAAACTCATCTGCCTTATCATAAAAAAATTACACCTTGCAGCTTTACTTGTCATCGCATTCAAGCATAACTTTAAGGTCTGCATCAACATTCATATGTTGCAGTTGATCCGGTATTGTAATTGGCAATCAAGTTTGCGTTGATGGGTTGCTAATTTACATTTGAACTTTAGAGTTACTAGTTGTATTCCGACAAAGAATCAATCTGTTGGCTGAAGATAAAATCTTACCTTATTTAGCCAAGTATTCAAGAACATCTTTGGAAACACTCAAAGAATTATCTTCTTCAGGTAAATGATGTACCATAGCAATGTTGCCATAGAATCTTTGGGAAAAATCAGGTTGAATGAAAAATATAAGATTTACCTTTTAACAATGCATTTTGAGTTTGTCTCAATGTAAAGTATACGTCCTTTGAAAGTTTGAAAATAACTAGTTACTAGTCCTAAGTTTTTGAACGGCTATTCCTCGTTTATAGAGTTGGATGCAAAGAGGGATATCTCGGCTATTATATATGTACTTATCATTACATGATGAAGACATGGACAAGAAGCTTGACAACAATGAAATGAGCATGACAGAGCTTGTATTTAGTGTGCTATATGTTGAATGAATTAATTTATTTTGTATTGAGAAAGTACTCATTTGTTTACTATTTCAGCAATTTTTTTGGATTATTAGTAACTTATTGTTCTTGTTTTAAACTTAAAACTGTTTAAACTTCCATTCATACTAATACAAGAGTGCAAGTTGATGGAGTAAGTATCCATGAAATTATTAATATTGTCCATCATATGGTTATGTGACCAGGGCTTCTTTCTCTACTAGCTAATTGACCAAAATTATGCCTTTGTTATTCAGGTAGCAACATCACTGAATTCTACTGAGCTTTTTCTTTTGCAATCTGGCGCAACAGTTTTCACTTGGAAGTTTTTCAAGGCCTCCTTAAAGTACAGGACTAGATGCTAATTTCACTGTGAGAACAAAATCAGTAGATGATATCGAAGGAAGTCTTCAGCTACAGGAGACTGTTAGAGTAAGGAGGTGGATGAGTTAACTTTGAGCAGGAGACTATCAAAGGCTGCTCAACACCGTCCAAGAACTCGATGAACGATCCAAATGTCAGTAACACTTGTGTCAATTATGGAGCAGTTATGAACTTGTTTTGCTTCTCATTGACTATAAACTATTTTCCTATTGCTCTCTCAATCTCTTTCACTGATGTTTATGCATGAGTAGAATATTTTGGTTCATGGTATTGGTCTGCAATGTGGTTTTCGCTTTCATGGTTACAGTAATAGATTGTTTTAAATTGGCATAGATGAATGGATATTAATGTAGTTGTGAAAGATCATGCAATTGATTGCCCTGGCCTTTAGAGTTATATGCATTGGCTGATGTGATGATCAATGAAATTGGTGAGTTTGGTATCATTTTTGGGACCGAATTTTTTGGAGGGAGGACTTTGAACGACTACGTCTATATAACTATATTTTAAAATATATTTGATATTTTTCAAATCCTCTTAACAAAAAAACAATCATTAAAAAGGAAGAGACCAAACACTTAAATTTTGATGCCAAATGCCATTTGACAGTGAAAAAGTTTGCACATCTAAAACCAGTGGTAACATTAACTAACTGTATATATATATATATATATATATATATATA
>Ga0315915_1004375_pt1 | contig 17864 bp, 10 predicted proteins | sample MpolbnodulesMG_FD_207738 | JGI IMG/M metagenome (GOLD analysis project Ga0315915, IMG submission 207738) | Medicago polymorpha root nodule microbial communities from Los Angeles, California, United States - branched nodules | ecosystem: Host-associated > Plants > Roots > Nodule | place: USA...
GAATATTAAATTCAAAATTTTAAATTAGACATTTGCGACCGTTCGGAACCGTCGCAAGTCCCTTGAAAACCATGTGAAAGCTCTTCATTTGCGACTGTTGGGAACTGTCGCAGTACCTTTTGCGGCAGTTGGTGCGACTGTTCTATGAAGGGTCGCAAAAGGGAGTTGCGACCCCAACATCCGCGTCTGTTGGGGAACAGTCGCAAATGTACATTTGCGACCCTTCTAACAGTCGCAATCAACCATTTTAAATGTCGCAAAATGCAGTTTTTCTTGTAGTGATAGTTCTATCCCCACTCACTTCACTAATAGTTGACACAATATCATTTTATAATAGTCGAGATACCCGTGCTACAGCAGGGTAACACGGCTTCTCCGCACGTATCGGCACAAATGCAACCATGAATTATGTGTGTCTTTTGAACTGTTTTTATTGTTTCCAATGGAAGATTCAAATAGTCCTATTGAGTGGCGGGTAATGTTGTTCAACACCTTACTATTGGAGTTATATTCCTGCCTTATCAAGTTATTTTGATTTGAGTATCCTTAATACTCCTTTTTAATAAATTTCTTTTGCAGGTAAAAAAACATACATCCCTTATATATAGTGAAAAAAATGATAAAAAGTATTTAGACAATCAAAAGGTTTAAAGGAGAAAATATTTATTGAGCTCGCCTCTAGTCTGTGGGTTAATTTTGCTAAGAGTTGCCTTGTTGGGGTTCATTTAGACGACTCTTTTCTTAGGATGGCGGAGGGCTTTTTTGATTGTAGGTTGGAGTCTTCTCCTTTCAAGTATCTAGGCTCCCGGTAGGAGCAAATTCCCATTCTTCGAGAACTTGAGACCCATTAGTCAACCTTATTGAGTCTAGTCTTAACTCTTGGTCCAATAGATTTGTGAGTCTTAGGGGTAGAGTGGTTTTAATTAATTCTGTTTTGAATTCCATCACCATTTTTTTCTTATCATTTATGACAATGCCGGTGGAGGTTTGGAAACAGATTGTTCGCCTACAAAGATGTTTTTTGTGGGGAGGATCTAAGGGAGGGAATAAAATATCTTGGGCTAGCTGGTCAAACATCTGTAAGCCGAAAAGAGAGGGTGCTTTGGGGGTAAGAGATATTCGTCTTGTTAACTTGGCCTTGTTTGGCAAGTGGAGGTGGAGGATTTTAGCGGAGGGTGATGGCTTGTGGCGTAGTATCTTGTCTGCCATCTGCAATGACGTCTTGTAACTTTGGGATGATAGCTAGGTCCCTGAAATCTCCTTCGCTCTGGTGGAAAAGGGTTTTCTTTTTCTTGGATCCAAGTCGGATTTCTCTTCAGATTGGTTTGTGAAGGGTTTGTCTCGAGTGGTTCGGGATGGCATGATGATGTCCTTTTGGGGGGTATCTGGTTAGGTCATACCCCTTCGGTTAACTTTCCACATGCTTTATCATATGTCTCATCAACAAACTAAGTGCATAGGCTCTATGGGGGATTAGAGGGAAGGTGTCTGGGAGTGAGACCTGCTGAATCTGATTTGGCATAGTTGGGCACCCTCTAAAGTTCATCCTGCAACTTATCCTCGATAAAGCTCCAACTCGTCAAAATCTCTTTAAGCGCAGGGTGATCTCTAATTAAGTAAACTCTCTTTGCCCAATTCGCGAGGAGAGTGTGGAATCAGTGGATCATCTGTTTGTCACTTGTAGGGTGGCATCCGGTGTTTGGCATCGTGTTTGTAGGTTGTTAGGGTGGGAGTGGGTTTTACCTAGGAATCTTCAGGAATTGCTTCATGGGTTAGTGTTTTTAGGTAGTAGGTGTAGGGATATACTAGGATTTACTATAGTTTTGCATGAAACTGTGTGGTCCATCCGGAAGGCCCGAAATAACATTATTTTTTCTAGTACTGCCCTTGAGGTTGATATTCTGGTTGATAAGTTTCAATTCCTTTATTGGAATTGGTTATTTGCTAAACACCCTTCACACTACTGTTCTTTTTATGAGTGGAAGGTGGAGTCAATTCTTTGTTGGCGACAGTAGTGTTTAGTTTGTTAGGACAGAGCTGGATCTGATCTGTGCTTTGGGCTTTTGGGTGGGGACCCGATTACGGGTGTTTGTCTAAATCAGGTGGTCCTCCGTTCTCTACTACCTCTTTGGTTGTGGTTTTGAGAGGGACTCGCGGGGTAACTTGGGAGTTTGTCTATTTCTCTCTTTTTTTTCCTTTTATTTATTGGGGTTGTAGTTGGTCTGTTTCTTATTTCTGGATTCTTTATTGTTCTTTTTCGGGTGGTTGCATGGATTTCGTTTTCGTTTATTAACATATACATTTTGCCATTAAAAAAAATCCAAAGGGTCGACTTAACCGCTACAAAAATGGAAATGAAATAGAAAAAAAAAGTAAACAATAATTATTTCTATGAAATAAATATTCATGAATTTTATACTTAGATTCTCATTTAATAGTTAGTTTTTTTTTTTTTGTTTTTGACAAAATTAACTTAATAGTTAATCTTTAAAAATAAAAACTTAACAAAATAATGTAATATTGTCTCTCTACATTTATATTATATTAATACAAATATTGTTGGATGATATGATATACGGGGATCAAACATAAAATCATGCACTTTTTTTGTCAAGTAGCTTATTGGCTAGATTTTACTATCAAAGTGAATAAGTGGGGTGTCTGAGGTTCGAATCCCAGCCCCTGCATATAATAATGCATGTCCCTGCCAACTGAACTATGCTCACGGGGACAAATCATGCCTTTGTTAACACATTATTTGTACAAATATTTAGTATAAAATGATTAAGCCTGTTACAACTTGAGTTTGAATTATGATTCGAACAATCTTTGATTAGACTTTATTTACCTATCAGCGGATCTAAGAATATGATATCAAAATTACTAAAGACCTCTTTTCTTTAAAATTCGAAGGATTGATATTAACAAAATGAAAAAAACAAAACAATTAAAAAAATACAATGATTTCCACGAAAACACATTAATTATAACTACATTTATTTAACAACGCATATTGATTATTATTGGAGATTTGCAACTTATACACATTGATCAATCAATAAGCATTAATATACATGATATGATAATGTTTTTGAATTTCAACAAAATTTAATATATTTAAAAATGTCCCAGATCCATAAAATTTCAATAGAAATAAAATAAACTTCAACCACATAATATTAATTAAATAATTAAACAGAAACATATACCTTTGTATTGCCATGCCATGAGTATATTAGCAAGAAATGCCAAATAAACATCATCATGATCCACAATCAAAACTTTGATATTTGAGTTTGCAATCCATCTTCTCTTGTCTTGTTTTGTGATCTACTAAAGCACTCATGAAAACAACTCTATTTAATTAGTCTTTTTTCTTTTCTTTTCTTGACAACTCTAAGAAGTGAGTTGAGAGGTGATTGTGTTACAACAAAAGTAAAGGAAATATTGGGAGCGTATATCTGAGTAGAATGTATCCTTTGTTTTCTATGTATTAATCATATTTTTTGCTTTTTTAATATTGATTTTTCCTTTTCAAGTAATTAAATGGAAAAAGTAAGTATGCGAAATTTTTTCATTCTTCACATTTATTAAGTGTGGGCTGGTTTACAACAAAGTTCCTTCTATGAAAGATTTCACTATCTTTTATTTCTCTTTTTTTTTTCTTAATAAATCTTTCATTTCTCTTTATTCTTTACACTTTTAACCATCATGGGCCACAATCAAAACTGTGATATTATTATTAGATATTTCGCAATCCATCGTCCCTTGTCTTGTTTTGTATTTTTTTCTTGACAACTCTAAGAAGTGAGTTGAGAGTGTTTATATAGCCATTTTTCTTTTCTTTTTGGAGATGTAATTGTGTCACACATGTTACTCAATTTCTTCAAGTAGGTGACAACAACAGTAGAGGCAATATTGGGGGTGTATATTTGAGTAGAATGTATCCCTTGTTTTCTATGTATTAATCATATTTTTTGCTTTTTCAATATTGATTTTTCCTTTTCAAGTAATTAGATGGAAACAATAATTATGTGGAAAGTTGTCATTCTATGTGCTTGTTTTACAACAATGTTCCTTCTATGGAAGATTTCACTATCTTTCATTTCTCTTTATTCTTTACACTTTTAACCAATTCTCTAAAAAATAGTAGTAAATGACATATTAGATTATTCGATGATGGTCTTGTTAGTTGAGGAATGTTAGCAACACACATTTTAACACACACTTTTCAGCACACTCTCTTTGATTGGTTAACATTCACATGAGACCCACCAAATCATGTGGGTCCCATATAATTTTGGTGGGTCCTATGTGAATTCTAACCAATCAAAGAGAGTGTGTTGAAAAATGTGTGTTAGAACATGTGTTGCTAGCATTTCTCTTTGTTAGTTATATTTACTTTTAAGTTCAAATATCAAATGAAGGGTTTAAGCAATGATAAAAAAAAAACTCATGGTATATCTTATTTACATATAAAATGATTTTCGAAAAGTGCCAAATTTTATAAACACAATCTATTTAATAATAGCTTTCCGTCCAATAGTCAATTTTGTAATACGATTATGCAATAAAGAATTATCGGAGGTGTCATATGTTAAGTTTGACACTGTGATGTTAATTGATCATATGCCTATATATAGGCAAATCAATGGTACACACAAATCCATGCGAAAAACAACTGAGGGCTAGCTCTAAAAAGCAAAAGGCAACGTATATATGCAGAACACTCAATAGAAAATATAGTCCAACCAAAATACACCTCGGACATTAAAAACACCTATGAAGACAACACCCAACCAAGGACTACCTCCAAAAAGCATACAAAAAACTTACCGCGAACACGAATAACACAACCTAACCTCCTTACAATAATTGAAACTAAAGTTGAGCCAAATCCTCAACCTCAATCGCAAATGGTCACCAAAACGAGATCCAAAGTACTATCACTTGCTGCTCCACCCAAAATCCTTCCAAAAATAAATATAATAACTCATGTGTTTTCATATTTATTAATTGATGTGACAACTTATTATTGAATACATGTGTAAAACAATTATACACAGACAATCCATAATATATATATGGGTTTGCCATATAGGGATCTTCTACGGTACACCCGCAAATTAAGGTGCACCGATACTCTTACTTCAAAAATATATAAATTAACTATCATTTTTATGAAATAAAGAGCTATTTGTTGATATTTGTATTTTAGAAAATATCATTTCATAAGAAAAAACATCATTTCATTGTTTATAAAAATCATATATTTTTTTTACATTATATTGTAAAAAATAATCAAAATTCTCTATTATGAGTTCTAAAAATTTAGAAAAATTAAATATTATTTCGTCCACGTTTTTGATAAATAAGAATTAATTATTATAATTATAGGTGATAGAAAAATATTTTTCTCTACACTCAAATCTTTGTGTGTACCATAGAATTTGCCCCACACACATATATATTTATTTATGTATGTATAATGACTATTTTACAACTATCTTGAAAAACATCATTAACTTTATCACTTGATTACAAAGTTATGTCCGTCATTGAGATTTTAAGTGTCATGTGCAAAATACATACATAGTTTTATTTTACTTTTGGTACAAAGCGAATTATTATTATTTTTATTATGAAAAATATTATTATATGATCTTTTAAATACTATTTTCCTTGTATTCTAGACAAATAAATCATTAATATTCCATTTATAAGGTCCTTTAAAAGCAGATCATATTGAGATTAACGTTTGACATAGCAGATCACAAATAAGATTTCATTCAATCTAAAAAAAATTCTCTTGTTATATAAATTTATATTATTACAAATATATAATATCATTCGATATATTATGTATACACTAGTGTAAGATGGACGCTCTATATTCGACTAACCGCTCTTTCTGTTGTGATAATGCCGATTAATTAAGAATAGTAATTTTAATGAAATTTTGATTTTGATTAAAATTATATATACTAAATATAAAGAAAATAACATATTTTAGTTCTTTTGGGTTGGCTTTTTCTCTTTTGAAAAATGCCCTAAATTTTCATTACAAATAACACATGTACCAATTAGATAAGAATAATTTTTTTTATAAGCATGGAGAGAGGACAAACATCAAGAGGTAACATCGACATTCCAACTAGGTTGGCACCCCGAGAAACCTCAATCCTCTGTTGCCAAACTCTAAAATTTTATTAAAAAAAGGGAAAAAATAATTACAAAGGAGGGGGGACTAGGCCAAAACCCTCCAAAGAAAAAATAGATAGCAAGAAAAAAAAAAGAAAAAAAAAGCCAAAAACAGACTATGGAAATCTGTAATTTGGTAAACCACAACTATCCCTAAATAAATCAACAACTCATTAGGGAGAGAAAACAGCTAAACTGAACCCTCTAACATTCCAATAGAGAAAATTCATTGAGTATTTGTACAGTGATCACCCCTAGCACGGGTTTTAGTAGGCTGCTTCCCCACGACTTGCTGTAATTTTAATTTTTTCTTTTTTTTCCTTCTTAGGACCGGTGTGAAGTCTTCGGCAGCTGATCTCTCATCATATTGACGAACCCGAGCCCACAAGTCTAAACCATGTTGAATATTTTTGTTGGGATGAACTTCTTGTTGTTGAATTTCGACAGCCACATGCACATCTTGATTTTGTGTTAAAGTATTATTAGCATATGCTTGCGCAACCTCTTCAGTCCCCTCAATGGGTTTCTTTACAACCTCATGGGTCACTAAAGACTTATCAATGAAACACGCATCCATGGGGGAACGTTGTGGAACATAATGCACGTCAACGTGCTCAACCAAATTATCTGTCTGAACATGTATCGACTCCACAGATACCTCATGCACGTCATCGTGCTCAACAATGGATGAATATGGTACATGCTCATGGGAACCCTTGGGACTCTCCATTAGCTCCCGCGGGGTCGAATGATTATGTTCTACATCATCAGAGAGCGTAACAGTAACATCGTAAACCATGAGGATCATCACCTCCTCCTGCGATGTCGGATGCGACCGCTCCACTCTCTCGGAATGCACGTCATCGTGCGCAACTGGGGAAATAAACTCAATCACTGGCGTAGCTTCTGGAAACTTCTCACTAGAAATATTATCAAACACGTTGTGTAATGGGAAGCTGAAAGATGTTGATGACAAAGACGTCTTGGGCACAGGGACCATCATCTGAGAAGTAGCCACTACTGAAGTGAAGGTGTCAACCGGCCCCATGTGTGAGCTAGAAGTAATAGCAGGGGACAGAATGGAAGCCGGGATAGCCATAGAAGGCGAAGCCAGTGTTGCAGGGGAAAAAGTAACCAGAACTTTCTGAGAGGTAGTAACTGTCGAAGTAATCGGAGCCGGAACCCAAGTCCAAGTACTGCCATTGGCTGAGGTGGAAGCTCCCCCATCATTTTGCTGCCGAGATGGTTTAAGGGGCGCTGCCTCAGCCACAATAATTTGTTTCCTACGATCAGTCTTATCCTTTGGAGGTTGAGGATGTAACCAACGACAAGTGGAGACATTATGTCCAATAGAGTAACAATGATGGCAAAACAACTGTCTCCTCTCATATTGAACTTCCACTTTGAAAGCGAATCCCTCTCGCTCCACAAGGATCTCATCATATGCTCTCTTTGATAGGTTAATGTCAACTAAAATCCGAGCATAGTGACCAAAGGTGCGGTTTCGTGTCGGTCCATCAATGTCAATCAGAGTGCCAACCGCACTTGCTATTTCCTTCAATGTTCTCTCCCGCCAATACTCCTGCGGTAACTCAACCAAACGGATCCAAAGAGAGACATGAGTCTGTTTGTGAGCAAGATATTTGAAATCTTTGGTCCATTGAGATAGTCTTAACAAACCCGACTTGAGATTGATTGTGCCTGCTGCCCATATTTTACGAAGATCCTCCGCTGACTCAAAATGAAAGTCATATAACCCTTTCCGAGAGGGACCATTTTCCAGACCGCCAAAGTTTTCCAAAGCTTTCCAAATTTTGTACTTAGGTCACGTGTTGAATACGACTTATCTCCCTTGTTTATAGTCAATCTAGCCCGTAACGCATTCTTGCATTCCTCTACACCTCGTTGATACTCATCCTGGCCGATGCGGATGCTCAAAGCATCACCTTTAATGCAAGGATTTGGGAACAGACCGTCATCATTCTTAGTCTGACCTGTCAAAGCTGCTGCAAATGATTTCGTTGGTAATGCTTGTGAATGCACCATTGCTGAAGGTGCGGTGTCGGACACACACGGCCAGGGGCACGTGCATGCCATCATTGGCCCGTCTTCAATTCACCAGACCCAATGCTAGTTATGAGGAATGCGTGGTTCAACCTTTGTAATACCTAAAGGCATTAGCGTGGCTGCGCAACCTCAAATGAAAGAATCAGGTATAGTGAATTAAGGAAGGAGAGAATGAAGTGGAGTAAGAAGACGACGTAAGAATACGCAACCAATACCGTGAATAGAGAATTGCTTGAATATTGAAAATTAAATCAATCCAATCCAAGTGACAAAAGGAAAAAAAAAATGGTGATTTGGCCACATGAATGAATTAATTCAAGGTCATGTGATGATGCATATCTAGACAAATTCAAAACTGTTTTGAAGTTTGAAAGTCAAACTTTTACCAATAAACATAATCTCATAAACGAATCACACACGCATCGTCATTGATGTTATAACAGGACAAAAGAATAATGACAATAATAGTAAAAGGCAGAATGAAAGAATGACACAAGATTTAACGTTGTATCCAACAATGTGCTGACTAATCCACGGGCAGAGCCACTTAAAAGAATTCCACTATAATCAATAATTACAAATACTGAATAGTAGAGGTAACACCAACTATAGCAAAACACACTAACTATTGGTGCAAGAAATACTAACACATAAGAATTTTATTTATATGACTAAGTCTTTGCATATTTCTTCATAATATCCGATGTGGGACATTTTCCCAACACTAGTTCAAGGCATATTTCAACAAATCTCCACCTTGACTTGAATCCTCTCTAGATAACCAGATGCACCAAATGTAATTGACATACCAGATGTGCCAGATGCATTACACATAATCCCCAGATGAGCCTACTCTACCTCAGGCCTTTCCCGTCCTAGGGCAATCAACAACATCTAACATTGAGCAAGTTCAAACAATGTTGAAACTTGCTCTGCGGAACCGGTTTAGTAAACATATCAGCTGGGTTGTCTTTTGTACCCACTTTGTTTACCTTGATCCTCTTCTCAGTTCTCAAAAAATGGTACCTCACATCAATGTATTTTGTCCTCTCATGATGAACTTGATCTTTGTTTAAACATATTGCACCCAAACTGTCGTAGTACAATGAAGCATGATCATGATGTATACCTAAGTCACTGACAAATCCTTTCAACCAGATGCCCTCCTTAGCAGATTTTGTCAAACCCATATACTCTGCCTCTGTAGTAGACAGAGTCACTGTAGGATGCAAAGTAACCTTCCAACTCACAACAGAACCACCAAGAGTGAACACATAACGAATCATCGATCTTTTACTGTCCACATCTCAAGTATAATCAGAGTCTGAGTAACCAGATACTAGACACTTACTATCACTGCCATAAATGAGACTAATATCTTATGTACCCCTGAGATAGCGAAAAATTCTCTTCACTGCTTGCCAGTGTTTCTTACCAAGGTCTCCAACGAAACTATTGAAACCAATATCTGCATGTGTAAGATTGGTTCTAATGCAGGCCATAGCATACATCTAGCTTCCCACCGCACTAGCATAAGGAACACATGTCATGTATTCCTTTTCCTCAGATGATTTAGGTGCAAATGCTACATATAGATGTGCATTGGAAGCACTAGGAGTATTAATAGGCTTAGCAGTAGTCATTCCAAACCTTGATAGAATCTTCTGAATATATCCCTTCTGTGACATGTAAAGTTTCTTCTATCTTTTATAGCTGTAGATCTCCATTCCCAGAATTTTCTTAGAAGTACCCAAATCCTTCATTTCAAATTCTGAACTAAGTAGCCCCTTCAGCTTTCGAATATCACACTTCTTCTCTGCAGCTAGCAAGATACATATATATATACAACACCAAGTAGATGAAGGAACCATCTTTGAGCTTGTTGTAGTAGACATAACTATCGTACAAACCTATCGAATAGCCAATCTCAATCATGTATCTATCGAACCGCTTATACCATTGCCTTGGAGACTGTTTCTATCCATATAAGGACATCTGGAAGTGTGTCTGACTACTGGTAGGAATATCTCATTATAGTCCACTCCCTCTTTTTGACTGAAACCTCTAGCAACTAACCGAGCTTTATAATGGATCCCCCCAGCTGGTGACAACCCTTCCTTATTCTTGAACAACCATTTACAAGTCATTACCTTTCTCCCTGGTGGTCTTCTACCTAACTCCCAAGTCTGATTCTTCTAGAGTGACTCCATCTCATCTCCCATGGAAGCAAGCCATTGGACAAATTCTGTACCAGTAACAACTTCCTTTTAGGTGGATAGTTCATTACGATCCACTTCCTCTGCAACCTGTAAAGCATAAGGAACAATGTCCTCAAAGCCATACCTAGTAGGAAGTACCCCATAATTAGCTCTTTTAGGGCGATTAAGAGATATATTGCGATGTTCCCCTAGTAATAATGGAACAACTGATATGCTTCTGCCTCTAGATGTGACTGAGGAGAGCCTTCCTCTGCTTCACAAGTAGCCTTAAATTCTCTCTGCTCTACCTGCTTCTCAATACCACAGTTTTCTGGAATAGTGAACTTCACAGTATCTGGAATAGCATACACCGAGTTCTTTCTAGAAGTGTATGATTCATACGTTCTGCTACACCATTCTACTGAGGTGTATTGCTAACTGTATGATGTTTGGCAATCCCATCAGTCTTTCAAAACTCATAAATCTCAGACCAACATAATTTCAAACCATTATCAGTTCGCAGTCTCTTGACCTTCTTCCCAGTTTGATTCTCCACTAATGCCTTCAACTGCTTGAAGTTCTTGAAAGCATCACTCTTATGCTTCATTATGAATATCCAGGTCATCCTTGAATAATCATCAATCAGCGACAGAATGTACCTGTGACCCCCCAAAGACTCCACACGTGAAGGACCCCAACAATCAACGTGGATGGAATCTAGTGTTCCTTTTGTTCTGTGAATCGCTTTTGGAAACTTGTTGCGATGTAGTTTCCCAAAAACACACTGTTCACAGAACCCAAGATCCTTTATCTTGTGCCCACAAAGAAGATAATATTTAGCCAGAATTTGCATCCCCCTCTCATTGATATGCCAAAGCCTCACATGCCACAACTTCTTCATATATTCTTGGTCAATCTCGGAGGAAGCAACAACAACATAATCAGATACCGTAGTACCTTGTAGAAAGTACAAAGTACCTCGCTTCAAACCTTTCAAAATCTGTTGGATATTTGTATGTTGGCTTCACTTTTGCCTAAAACAAATATTCAAGTGAGATGTTGGACACGATGTTCCAACATCCTGGCATGGTTCAGTGTGCCCTGTACCTTGCCTTGTTTTACGCACGCGTTTATTTATTTAAGGAATCCACGCCTTATTTCTTATTGGCGGTTTGCTGATAGTTTTTGTTAGGAGCTTCTGGTTGTTGTTTTTCCCTGCTGTGTGACAGCTCCAGGGCCTGTGTTTGTTTCAATTTTGCGCCTGATCTTTCTCTTCTTGAGTGGATTATTGGCTTATATATTAATGTTGCTCAAAAAAAATTATAAGTTTATTAATCAAATTTTTAGTTTTGAAGATGATATCTATTTTTGATAAAGGTCTAGAAACATGATAAAGGTCTAAAGAAAGGAAGACCTAAACTATGTCTATATAGTAAAGAAAAATGATATAACACGGCAAACTTTGGTCATTTTTAGTCGGTACATCAGCCACCACATTTCCTTCACTATATTTGTGAGTACATAAGCAGTTCAAACTTCTAGCCATTATTTTTCAATTTTGCCACGTATTTCTTAAGCAGCAAGGAACTTCCACATTTTGATTAAGAGCCACTCCATGTATTCATTAATTGCCAGATATTTTACAAGTTGTGAGTTACTCTCTATCCATATATTCTTCCAATTTTGCTCATTTGATTTCCCTATGACAAATATTGATGCACTCAGCGACCCTACAATGGGTTCTGAAACCGTGTAACTCTGAAAAAAGACATAGCAGCTGAGCCAAGACAAAATTCCAGAGCACTAATTAATTTGACCTCAACAACTATTGAAGATGATATCTGATGAGATAAAACCGCAAGTGTACGGTTCTATCGAAGTAGTAAAAAGAGTATCGTTTCGACAGAGAGTTATGAATTCAATTAACTTTCAACAATGATTAGAAAAGAGTGTTGAGTTATAAAGTTTAGATTTTTAATTAAAAGAAAATAATAAAAATAAAAGCGCCTTGGGATTATTGGTTCATCATAATAAAAAACCCTTCACAAACAAACCCTAAACCTAAACTTTATATTCGACCTACTTTCTAAAGACAAGTTTTTCTTAAGCGTATCAAAGCTTCTTTCGAAGTCAGTGAGTGTGTTCCTCTAGCAACCACGCCTATTCTCAAGGTTGATTGCTATTAGAAACCTTGAAGAACGAAACTTTATATGTCTCAATGTTTGCTAGACTATTCTCATGTTTCACAACCCTTGTCTAATTTAATTTGTTCCAATATCAAAGCTCCGTTGTCGCATTATAAATTGATATTTGTGATGATGAATTAACAAATACTAACCCCCCGCTGTTGCATTATGAGTGTGGTATTTGTTAATTCATTATAAAAATGGTGAAATTAGATTAGAAAGTAGATTTATACAAAATTAGGGTTTATGACTTTGTTTGATTAGGATTATGTCATTAGACTCATCCAACAATCCAAGACAAGAAAAGTCTACTCACTCACGTTCATTGTAGACATAGAAGAGAAGAAGAAGAAGAAGAAAATAACAAATAAAATAAAGGTGAACTTTTATTCCAAGAACAAAAGATGAAATGTTGTGATAGCTAGCTACTCTATTTATAGTTTACAATGATTTAAGCCCTAAGAAATATAACACTAGAATGTTCCACAAGAAACCACAGACTTTTAGGTCAGAAGTAAACTAATAGGTAGCTTGTCCAGGAAACAAAAAGCAGCAAAAGTGACCCTGAAGGCTGGCACGGCCGTGTGGCTGGTGGCACGGGCCGTGCCAAGTCTCTGACTTGGGGGATGTTATATTTTTGCACTGAATCTTCGTATTTTCAACCCGAATCAGTTCCAAATCTCTTTCTTTTGCTCCAAGACTCAATCTTTAGAATATTTGTTCCTGAAATTAAATAACTTGCAATTGAAGTAAAATAATTCTGAAAAGGAAATAAACTTAAATAAAATGAACTCAAATATAAATAAAACGGACTCAAATATTATATTAAAAACACTAATTATTGACTCATCAATATCTACCTTTGCAAAAATCTTAGACTAAAAGTTATACATATGGATGTTAGTCTATAAAAAATCAACTTTATTTAGAATATATTGGGCTCCGAATTGCATTCAACACATATAATAATAAATTGTACAACTATATATTATTATCATGCTTACTGAATCATCACTTCTATTAACAATATATAAATAGTCTAGATGACAACAACAACCAAGGCTTATCCTATTGAGTGGGGTCGGCTACATGAATAAAATTATGCGATAATTAATGTTCTATCCAAAATCAAATTTGGATCATTTGACATTGTACTCGATCTATACAACACGTTACTTCCAGACAACGACCTAGCATTGACACTATTTCGTAATTGATCAATGTTATAGAGATTTGACGAAGTTTTACGTTGGCTGTCAATGCCAAACTCAACTCTCTCATTTTACCCGGGCTTGGAACTAGCCTTGGCCAGATTCTAAATAGTCTAGACAACAAGTTAAATAGGAAAATAAATGTGATGGATGTAAATAAATCTTTTTTATTAATAATTACAATAATATATTACAAATCGAAAATTACGAAGAAGAGAGAAGACATATATAAGACCTTATCCCGATAATTCCTACCAAATTCCTTAACATTCAGATAGGACAATCATTCAACAGGTTTGGGTAGAACAACATCCTTGCAAATTGTTGCAGACACTTTTGCTTTACTTTTTCTGTTTTAGACATTACCAATTGGATTTGAAGATGTTTAGGTGGAAATTCCATGTCTTCTATTTCATCACCTTCATCGTCAACAAAATATTTATCTTTATGTGTAGGGCTGGAAATGAGTCGAGCTGAACTCGTCTGAGTTCGACTCGACTCGATAACATTTGGTTCTACTTGAAACTCGGCTTGAGTTCGTTACGAATTTTTTTTAGCTCGAACTCGACTCGATTTGAGTTCGCGAGCAACTCAATTCGACTCGTTAGGTTCAGTTCAGTTGCTCGAATCACATTATTTAAAAGTCATTTTTCTTTTTAAAAAATATCAAAATTTATAGATCTTTGACCTTTTAAATTAATTTTTTTAAAAAAAGCAAAATCCATACAAAGGATAATCTTGAATTGTACAAAATTTAAAAATGCATAGATATGCAGAAAAATATCGAAAATTAAAACTGATATAAGAAACAAAGGAAAAAAAAAACCCAACAAAATTCAATAATCAAAAGTGAGAACATTCTCAAAATATTCTTCTACTTCTAAACTCTAATAGTTCTCCCCTTCAAGCGAAATAGTATCAGTCACAACAACCATATTTGCCAAGCCTCAACTTAAATGTTTACTCATTTAGACATGGTGATTATTTGTATCCTTTCTCAAGCATGTGCTAGTAAGATCTTTTTTCTTCCGAAGGCCTTTTCTTTGTTGGTGTCTCTCTTTGTTTCCTTTTCATTTTGATTTTTCCCAAACAACCTTCTCAATCCCTCTAGTCTTCAATAGTACCAAACAAGGCTTCAACAAGATCCATATCAAATTCCTGCATGAATATTAGGTAAAATAATCTCATATTAGAGATATTTATCAAGGTTAATTTCAATAAACAAACATTTATTATTACAAGTTGACTTACCAGATTAGTAGCTGAGGTGCTTGCTTTAGACACTTTGCCTTCCAAAAACCTATTAGATGGTTCCCCATTTGAAAATCCTTCATTTCCTTGCAACTACATATCATCATATAATAGAAAATTTAGAAACATTCTATTGGTTCCTTAAGAGCTAATCTGGATGAGTTCTTTTCAATTTAAAGTCATAAATAAAATAGATTCATAAGAAATTATTAATTAGGAACTTGGATTCTCTGTTGTAATAAAACCTCCCCAATTACATTATATTATGACCATCATATTAACATAGATTCATATCCTCCAACACATTCAAAGATAAGTTTTGGTTTAACATAGATATATAGGGAAAGGAATTACAATAAAACTATGCTTCAAGGAAAGAGTGTGACGACCAATGAGACTTGCCTGCGAGTTTTGGATTGAATTTATTGGTGACTCATTCAACACACACGATGTGATTTCAACTTGAGGAGAGATATCATCACCACTTTTATATATCTAGAGAAATAAGCAATTTTGAGTCAAATAATTGTTATAAAAGTAGTAGACGCAAACATAAATTATAATTGAAAAATGGATAAGTTCTTCCAAAGAGACTAAAATCACCCTACTAAAATGAAAAATAGATATCTTATAAGAACTAAAAGCATATTTAACACACAAAAATTGTATATTGTACATTTATAATTTTCTTTATATTATTCATACCTCGTTACGATGATTCTTGTCATCAGCCATTAAGAAATCAGAATTGTTGAATTCAATTTTGTTGAACTCAACCTCATTAGTGAAAGTAGAACCATTAAAATTTTGCTCATTTTCCACAACATATCCATCTAATTTATGCTGAGGAAATTGTCTATTCTTTGAAACATTTCCTTCATTATTAACTGATTCTGCAAGAAACTCTTTTCCACTCCCTCCCCTAATATTTGAAATAGAATCCAAACCAAACCCTCCTTGAAGAAAACCAAAATTTTCATTGACAAAAGATCTAAAATTCATATTTACATTTTGACCCCTTTCATTGTTATTTGCACTAGAAGCCCTTAATCCATTGTTCATAGTTCCACTTCCAACCATTTCTGCTCCATTATTCAGCTGAATTCCAAAAGTATTATTGTTTCTTACATCAGAAGTAAACTTATGAGGCATGACATTAGTGCTTATCAAAGATCCAAAGTTTGAATTTTTAACACCGTGATTTTGGTTTCTAATGTCACCAAATTTAAAATCCCTTGTTAAGAAACTTGAAGAAGAAGAAACCCTCAATCCTTGTTCACCTTTATATGATGAAAAGCTAGTAGAAGCACCATCATGGAATGAGTTCTTTGCTTGAAAAGATGGAAGGTTTGAAGAGCTTATTCCAAACCTGTTTTGTCCAGGGCCATTATTCTCCGCAACAACATCGGCTTCCAACTTTGATTTTCCATGCCTAACTTGAACCAAATCTTGAAGAGCTAATCCTTTTTGTAAATAAGGGAATTGGTCAACATGATGTTTTGGAAATTGGTTGAAATGGTTAAAAACATTGTTTGCACCTCTTGTTTGATTTGCCAGTGTTTGCAAATATTGAAGTGTTGGCGCATGAAGTTTGTTTGTTCTTTTTTCTTCGATTTCTCTGATCACAGAACTCGGTAGACCTGATGCAAAACTTGATCTTAGAGATCTGTGAGATATGCCTCCAACCATTCCTTTCTCTTCAACATCTCGCAGAAATATGCGATACTTCTGCAAGTATTGTGATCATATACTAAAGCATTAGAGTTCGAAGATATACTAGAGAAAGTTAAGACAACGACAAAAATTAGAGACGGAAAAATTATCAACATTATCATTCAGTCTTCTAATGACGATATTATAATATTATTGAAATATATGAAGTAAATTGAGAAGAAAAACCTGTAAGTGACTTGCTACATTTTCTCTGGTCAAGTTAGGTATATTCATGATCTCCAAAATTTTCTTTGGCACAACCTCTGAATTAGGGAAAAGATAAACACAAGAAAACTCATTGTAGGTAGTTATATATATAATGAATGAGCCAACAACATAATTTTAGGGGTATGAAACAAATGAAAGTGTCTATTAATATTAAAAGTTCGATAATAGGTAATTTGTTTTTGGACAATGTATGTAAATTGTTATTACTGCATGTAATTTCACATAATTAACTTAGCATGCTAAAATCACTCAAATTAAAAATAAAAATAAAAATCGTATCCTTCACACCCACCACTTGAGTTTGTGGGGATACTAATCGTATTTATATTCATCATGTAAAATATGAAATATATGTGTGATGTGAAAATATTTGCAAAATTAAGTGTGACATGTGTAAATTGTTATTAATATATTTACTTAGGCCTATAAACTATGATAGTGGTGTTTGTGCACTAGGTGCCAACCTAGTGGGAAAAATTGAACTTTGTACGCTTAAGGGAGAAAGTTCAAATTCCATATAATATGGTTGTAAAATGACCATTAATATAATTTTAAAATGATAGTGGTGTGTACATTGAAATAGTTTATTATATTTCTTTTGACCTCAATTATGTTGCATTGATAGCGGTGTATATATTTATATAAGATTCAAAGCTGACAATATTGTAGAAAAACGGTGTAGCTGATTTATGGTTAGAAGAAGTACACATATAACTTTATATAAGTTAAAACTAATTAGATTTAAAAAGCTTTTCATAAGAAAAATATTTTTAATAGATGACTTACTTTCCAATCCAATTTGGTTAATA
>Ga0315915_1004378_pt1 | contig 17844 bp, 3 predicted proteins | sample MpolbnodulesMG_FD_207738 | JGI IMG/M metagenome (GOLD analysis project Ga0315915, IMG submission 207738) | Medicago polymorpha root nodule microbial communities from Los Angeles, California, United States - branched nodules | ecosystem: Host-associated > Plants > Roots > Nodule | place: USA...
TATATTCCAACAAATGTGATTTCCTTGATTAATTATGGTCTCATTTATTGTGTTAATACCTAGTTGATTCCCTGATTGTTGCAGTTTTGTATTCTTTTGTTTGAGCCCAATTTACTTTGTCTTGTTGTTAATATAATCTATTTTAACAAATTTGCTTTGTTCCTTCTGTCTTCCGATGTATTTAGAGTGTGTCTCTGTCAAGTAATGCTGCTGTTTAGGAGTAGGGAGCCTGATTGTTTGCAGTCTTTCCCTTTGGCAATCACATTATATTAGAGTGAAACACATTTGAATTTTGTGTTTGACAAGCATAATTGTTTTGCACCTTACCACAACAAGTGTTTTTTTATTATCATGTATAATTTGGGAGAAACAAAGGGAAAATAAATATATTTTAGAGGAATGATAGCAACACTCACTTTTAAACATTTTCTTTAGCACTCTCAAAAAAAAATTGGGAGATTAAACGATGTTGTTGAATAATGAATCCTATTATATTCATTTTGGACGCATATTGGATTGTCATTGAGACAATATTTGGTGTTCGTTTAAATGTTGAAAGTAACAAAAAGGATATTTTTTTAAAACGGCAAAATTTATAAGAATACAACTAGAGCACAAGGAGTGCCTAGAAAGCAAGCTAGGGAAAACATTATACCCATGTCAAAACAGGTAGGGCGACACCGGACAAACAGGGAAACCGACAGACAAAATAAACAACACAGCGTATACATTGCTCACCCAAAAACAAGCAGGCGGAACAACAAAAAATAACAGCACAAAAATGCCAAAACACTAAAAACTGAGGACTACACACACCAGATGCGGCTGCAAACAGAGATCCGACAACCACCACCAAGCTACCGTTGCATGTTCAAACATTCTCCCGGATCCCAACTCTATTCATAATAAAGACAGTCTGTCTCCGTTAGATGACTAAGACTCCACTTCAAAGACAACAGTTTGATTTCATCCTCAATGTCACCAAGATGACGAGAAACATTTTTTAAAATCTTTTCATTTCTCGCCTTCCAAAATGCCAAATTTACTGATAAACCTTCCTAATCTTTAGAGTTTGCTTCCGCAAAATAACTTTCTAGATGCATAAACAGATTCAGAGAAATAATCACTGCTATCCCAAGCCCCACCTAAACACCAAGAACCACACCTTAAAAGCAAAATCACAATGGAGGAAGAGGGATCATATTTTTTATTTTTACTTTTTTGACATGAAAAGGTATCATATTTCCAAAATCAAAACATACATTTTTAGAACTAAACCATAAACAATACATGTGTAACATAATTAAAATGCAAGGTTTGTAACTTGTTCAGTGTGGCAGAGACGAAGATAGGAAGTTGCAACAGAGGTAGAAGTATGAAAAGTTCTACAAACTGAAAATTTCATTCCTGAAAATTTTGATAGCAATTTATCCTACAAACTGAATATTTACACGCCAATTATTCAATGTTAGATTCAGAGAAATGAAAAAATAGAGAACTTAAATTATAAAGACAGAGAAGGAAGTCGCAGAAGTCAGCCAATCGTGACTTATAGCATGTCAGTTTGTTAAGCACTATACCATTAACTTGGAGATGCAAAATGAAGAGATACATAATTATAAACATTTTTTCTTCTCTTGTTAATGCCGCGTCATCGATTTCAAAGTTTAAACCCATCAAATTGCACATCAATTAATTTATACTATAGGGCTTGTAACAATTTAAATTGCACATCAAATTCAACCCATCATATGTGTTCACTGATGCAGTGGGTTTTCAAACACTAGGACAACTGGTTTCAATTAAAAAAGCACACCATTAAGTCCAAGAACTTGTACAAACTTTTCAACAAATTCAGATTACGAACCTTACCTGAACTCAAACAAGTAAATCATTAAGAAAAAAAGAAAGCTAATCCTTCACTCAACATCTTCAATAATTTAGAGACAATATTTTGCACACTAAACAGGAAACTAAATGTGTAAAACAAATAATTTCATTTACCCTCTGAATGGACTTGTTTATCGGCCCCTCGATTTGATTTACCCTAAAAGAATGTTAATTATGTTTGATTCCTTTGCATTTTCGCTTCTGTAAATGAAATTATTTGTTTTACAGATTTTCATCCTTTAATTGATTTCTTTTATTTTATTTAAAAAAAAATTGACTCATTTATTTGACATTTAATGTTATATTTGTATATTACATTTTGATTGGTTGATATGGGTAAATACCCCGTAAACAAGAGAGGATAATGTAGAAAAAACCTTAAAGAAATGAATAAATGGCGCGTGAATGTGAATATTCATAGGAGAGAAATTGGTATCAAAATGTTCGGGAATCCATGGAATTAAGCTGAGTATACATACTATATATAAAGAGAAAGGATGAAAAGCCACATTAATAATTCTAATATTTCATTTTCATCCTTTAATTGATTCCTTTGCATTTTTACCTTATGTCAAAATTTAAAAGGTCGTTACGTCATAAGACTGGCACAAAATATTATGATCACGTAAAAGCCACATGAATAAAAAACAACGGCAACACAATAAAAATGCATGTGAGGTGTGTTACCTGTTAAGAGCGTTGTGATCATTGAATCGGATTCAGAAACGTTCATCAAAGCGATATTGAGAATAACTATAAAAAGGTTATTGAATCAGATTAGGGTTCATGATGGTTCTTATTGGGAGGAGCGGAGCAATGGTTCTTGAATATATATATTTTTAAATACTATTTTAGTTTAGAAAGGACAAGAATAACCCTTGAGGGAGAAGAGAGAAAGAGTTCAGCACAACTCAACAGAACTCTTTGGTTAAAAAACATTACCAAACAGAGTTTTTTTAGTCAAACAAGCTTATAAGCTATCCGCTATAAGCTATAAGCTAACTTTTTGGCCTTACCAAACAGACTCTATGTGAGCTCTCTATTTATAGAGAAAATTCACAGTAAGAAACTTTGCAAACAAGTTATACATTATTTGGGATTAAGTAATTCATATACTAGATCTAGTACAAAAATATCTCAATTGAGTACCAAAATATATTATATGAGTACAAAAGTATATTATATTATGTACCAAAATATATTTCGGATCAAACACTAAAATATATTAGATTGCATACCAAAATATTTCAGATTGTGTTCAAAAATAATCTAGATTGCGTTAAAAAATATTTTAGCAAAACATGAGGACTAATAAAACACTTTCTAATAATGATTAAATTAATTATTTAATTTATCATTTCAAAATAATAAAATATATGAATATATATTTTTCTTTAGTGTTTACTTCATTCACATAATTATGCACCACTTTAGAGGTACACCCCCACTATATAAACACTACTAATGTGTGTGTTCCATCCGATGTGGGACTTCCACCTTTTTAAATTCACACAACAATAGTTCTACCCAACATGAGAATTTATGTTTAGTCTTTTAACTCAATTTCCACACATATTCCAACATGCTCTAATCAAATTACAAGTAGAAATATAATGGAAGTATATGAAACAACACAAATGCGGTCTTACCTTATGTTTAGCGTTTAAAAAGGCTTGAAATGGGATGATTTAGACCATATACACTTCAAGAATCACACAATATGTGGTGGTTCAGAGTTTGGGTGGTCCTGCGATTGTAGTTTAGGGAAAATTCACAAATTGTTGGAATGGGGGAGAGTTTCTGGTTTTGCTTATATATAGATAGATATAGTTTTGATTATATAATTCAGACCATGTTTTCTTGGTTTGGATTATAGAATCTGAACTGAGAAAAATGGAAAATATAAACGTCGCATGAGAAGTCCAGAGGATGAAAAATAAAATCTCATTTTTATTTGTTAAATATTCCAACAACGAAAATATAACTCATAGAAAAGGCTATTGCAAATCCATTTTAGTATAACAAAAAATTTAAGCTTTAAAATGATATGTATCGTCAATGTAAAATAATTATACACTGACATTCAATTAAAATATATTGTTTAACCACATAACTCTACACTTGTTTGGGTAGTTAGAAGTTATTAGTGACATGCATGTATTGTGATCTCTTATTGGATGCCAATGTAAACATATTTTACACGGACGAGGCATACCCATTAAACTGAAATTTAATATTTTTGCTTATTTTTAACTCAATATATTTTTTTAATAAAATATTGATTCATAATATCATTAACATAAGGTTTTAAAAATTATTATAAATTGCAAAGAAATACAAAATAAAATTTGAACATTTTTTCTAGATGGAATAAGAGTGAAGAAAACATCAAGGAGAGACTCGGACATCCTGATTAGGTCGGCACCCCCAAGAGACTCTCATCCTTAGCCACCTATTCATAATATGTATATATAAAGAGAAAAGGTAAAACTACACAATTCACTCATTAACATAATTTCAGGTAACATTTTCATCTTTTATCTTTTTTTTCTTCTTTTGATTTAATACTTTATGAGCCCGTTTGTTATAGCTTTTTTTAAGAAAAAAATCACTTATTTTAAAAAAATAATCACTTATAAGAGTATTGTATCCGTTTGTTACATATTTTAAAAAAAATCAGAATCTAAAAATAATCTAAAAATAGCTTCGAATGAGAAGTTGTTAGGAGCAGCTTAAAATAAAATAGATTTCTTTTAGAGGAGAGAGAAAATATAATTTAAAAGATTGAACTAATTTTGTAACAAAAAATCCCTTTTATATAGTTGTATCCAAACAAACTAGATTATTTGTTTAAAAAAATGATTTTTATTACAATAAACAAACGCAAAATAGATTCTGATTTTTCATATAATCTCTAAAATATAATCTCTAAATTATTGTATATCAAAATCACTTTTATTTTAATCCGTAACAAATGGGCCCTGTATATGTTATAATCAAGTAATATTTTCGTCCCTTATCTCTTTTCTCTGATTTAATCCTTGATATATGTTATAATCAAATAACACTTTCGTCCTTTATATTACTAAACAATTCATCAAACTCATAAACAAACCTAAATTTTCATCATACAAACATAGAAACCCATATTTCATTGAAACTCATTTACTCGGTGAAAAATATGTACAAGAAGGAAGAACAAACCAAAACCATTTGAAGAAAAGGCCTAAAAGGAAACAAAAAGCGAAAAGAAAAATTACGAAAGCCACAATTAGGCAAACCAAAGTAGGTCCTGGAAGCCCATGTTTTTAGCCCAATTTAGGTGGAAACTTTCCCTATAAATCCTAGCTTCCTCATTCACAATTTCTCGTTCAGAAATGGAGCAGTTCAAGAGAAATGCGATTCTAGGAGCCAAGGAGGAGTTCTATCTTCTCTTATCTTTTAGGGTAAGTTTTTATCTTTTTGTATTTTGTCTTTGTTATCATGTGTAACTAGATATTTATAGGTTAGGGTTCTAAGATGAACCTCTACTTGTTTTGATGAATAATTAATTATTTAATTTATTGTCGTTTATTTTAGTATATTTTCTGTTCGCTATTAAGTTTTATTAAGAATAATTTATTCTGGCAAAGTGCAACTCTAGATTAGGTACTTAGGTTGTGACAGAGCCTAATATTGATGTTACTATCTGTAACACCCTAAACCCCACGTACCATTTTCTAATAAAAATATAATAATTATCAAAGCATGCAAGGGTGTTACACATCTTCATCAATTCAAAAGTACTTTATTTAGATTAAAAAAAACGTCGCAACATAATAGTTTTCAAAAACTTTAAAGTATGCATCTATTCACAATTTCAACAAAAACTGATTTCAATAGAATTCTAAAACATAGTCTAAAATAAAATAAATCTCCAATCCCTAGTGTCACAGATCAGAGCTTCGACTCGATAAAGACTCCTAAAAGCGATAAGTAAACGAGTAAGCTCCAAATGCCATCCTCAGAGACTCACTGCTACTAAACTTCTTCCTGCAAATCTGCACCATAAGGGTGCAGGTGCCCAACCTGCCACTAGAGGGTGAGAATATATTCAACATAAGAGATGCATAAACACATGTATAGATTCAGATAAAAGAACGCAACAATTACATTTAGACATATATACATCGTAGACAGATAATATTCACATTTAAATATAAATTTTCATTTAATAAAAATCAAATAGGCATCAATCAACATCTTATAATAACATATAAGCATCAACATTATTTAAGAATATCAAGTAGACATTAATAAAATACAACTCATTTCCACATAATCATATAGAAGCACATCATTGAATATCACATCTTTAAATAGTTACACATCTTAAATTATCAAATCTTTTAATTACACATCTTCAAATAGACCTATAGTTATGTATGCAATGTCTCTAACTCAACTCTATATGCATGTGGTACCAGTTTTGGATATCAGAGTTATGTTACTGATTTATCCTTCATCTTTAAATCACATCTTTAAATCAGACTGACCATGAATGCATGAACACCAAGTAATGACTCGACAATGCACATCTTTATATGACTCAACAATTACACATCTTTATATGACTCATCTTTAAATCACACATCTTCAAATAACACATATTTAAATCATACATCTTTAAATAACACATCTTTTTATAACACATCTTTAAATCACACATCTTCAAATAACACATCTTTATATATCACATCTTTAAATCATCTATCTTTATATACACATCAAAAAATGATTCACAGATTACACTCAATCAATTAACTCATCATTTACAATTCGTTAAATAACTCATCAAATATACATCGTCAAATATTTTATTATACATATATCAAAACTAATCAATTTCAAACACTTTTTAATTTTCAATAGACTATTTACGTATATATATTGTATAAACTTATAATAATAAAATAGCAACATGTAGCACACAATTATCATAAAACGTGTAAATTATTTATTTATTTTTAAACTTATTTACTAGAACCACAAAATCTTAAATGACATCATATGAATATTATTACTATATAAACTACTATAGACACATCTACAAGTTAAGTTCACGTTTGAGACCTCTACAATAATTTCCAGCCAAGTTTGGAAGCATACGTACTATATTGAAGGCATTCGAAAACACATTAAACCTCCCAAAAACACTAATTGCTCATTATCAATTATAATAATTTACTTTTGTACCTTTCCTTGTTTTGTTTATATATTTTAATTGAAGGTAATTTTATAAAATTCCTATTAGCTGTAATTGTGTTTCTATAAATCCTATTTATACTACTTCTCTTCAATTTCACTAACACTAATTTGTTTAATTCTCATTATTATAACTTAAAAGTAGATCATCTGCAACATAATTTCTTGTTCCCGGTTTTCTATTAATCGGCCACTACTTAGCTTCTTATCACCAAATCCAATTCTACAATTCAAATCCTATTCAAACCAAATACAAATTAAGTTGCTACTGATATTGTGAGCCCTTTTTAACATTATCAAGATTAATAATTGTTAAAAGTCAAAACCGAAGCATCTAATAGTAAAATGTGTCATTAATAAAGCTCACACGAGCACAGAATTAGTTTTTATTTATCAAAGTTATCAAGAACACAAACAGCCGCAAGGAACACAGCATAACCACAATTGAATCACAAATTTAACACATCAACATCATGAATTTAGAAATAATCACAGCAACAAAGTAGGCACAAATTTAACATCTCAATTCATTAAAAGATTAAGAAAACAAGAAGAAAAACATAAACCCTTCACTACCCATATGTTCATACAACCCTTACGATGAATAAAACTCCCCCCATACCTCTAGTTTTGCGAAGTTGATGATTCTCTCTTTGCCTCTTTTGTCTCTTTTCTCTCCAACCCTAGTTTTTCTTTTGCCGCTTTGTTTCTCTATTTCTCGCCTTTGTCTTTAATTCTCTTCCCTATTTATAAATTCTATTTGAGTTTGTTACCAATCTTTTCAGATTACTGTATGTTCTCAAGGTTTGTTACTAATCTTTCTCTAACTACACCACCTTGCTATTCACACCTCCCTCTGCTTAAGGGGTGTGTATTGGATTAGGATTTCAAAGGATAATTTTTGCTTAAAAAAGTCTCAAAGATTTTAAAAGATTTTGTAGGATTTTAATGACTTTCATGATTTTAAAAGACTATCAGGATTTTCGATTTGGATTTCAATGGATTTACATCATAAGATTTTAAAGGATTTTATGGATTTATAAGATGGAAAATTCTATGGTGAAGTCGTGAAAATGATTTTTCTGATGAAGTTAACACTATAACATCAAAAGTGTGAGTAACACCCCACTGTTTGTACAGTGGCATCAAAAGTTCAGTCCCATAGTATCATCAATTCATCAGATCAACAAGACTATATTTAATCTAATTTTATCCTACCTTGTTTTAAGTGTAACACCTCACAAAGTGTAACACTTAAGACTAACACATAATATCATCAAATTTGTTTGCATGTTAAAGATGTCAACGATAAAATAGTATCTGTAAGTCCAAGATGGTCCAAGCATTACTAGATGAATTACTATTGATCATTAATCAGTAATCAACAATTTAAAAATGAATCAAACATTAAAATTAAAATTAACTTTTTCAAAAAAGTCAGTTTCTTAACTGCACCGTAGAAGCTCCCTTATAAGATTTCTAAAGATTTTATGAATTTTAAGGACTAATTGAAAAGAAATGATTACAACACACTCTCTATCATAATATTCTCAATACAAAGTCTTATTTTTTATTTTATTTTTATGAGAGGTAGAGAGGGGGAAGAGAGGAGAGAGAGAGAGAAGGGAGAAAAGAGAGGAGAGAGAGAGAGAAGGGGGAAAAGAGAGGAGAGAGAGAGAAGGGAGGAGAGAGAAGGGATAAGAAAGAGATTGTAAACTTTTAAAAGAAAAACAATCTCAAGAAATCTCATGTCTTCATGAAAGACTTTCTCTTGTTAATATTTCACTAGAAAATCTTACAAAATCCATCAAAATCCAATTTATTAAACAATCCTTCGAAATTTGAATGATTTTGAATACCATGAGACTATTTTTAAGTGATGAAAAGTCTTGATTGAATACATCAAGACTTTTTTAAAATGACAAAGAGTCTTGATTGAATACCACAAAACTTTTTTTGAATTGCAAAGAGTCTTGGTTAAATACCACAAGACTTTTTCATAATTAAAAAGTCTTTTAAAATCCCTTAGAATCCTAATCCAATACATCCCCCTAAATAATTAAAACACTACTCAGTTCACTAACTACGCCTCTTCTCTACCCAATTTTACTAATCCACATCCGTTCGCACTCTACTTTCTTATTCTCTCTCAAAACTCTATTTTCTTCCTAACCATTATTTTTCCTCACTCTTTAGCCGACTAATCAACCCATCTACATTCTCCATACCTATTCTTCCAATAAATATGAATATTTAAATTTATATACCTAACAACCAATACTAGTAATAATGATAATACTAATATTATTTAATAATAATACTAATAAATTAATATTTAAAATTTGGGGTGTTACACTATCTGGATTCGTATATCTTGATATGTATATCCTTATGCTAATATCTATCTATCTAGGAAGTAAGTGATTGGTAACTAGATAAAAGATACTGAAAGCGAGTTGACCAACAAAACGAAAGATACTTAAGATAACTAAACGGGACATGACTGCTATTTAAATCCAACAAAATGAATAGGGGGGATTCAAAGAATACTAACCGCTACTTACTTTTCTGCAACCAAAACAAATAACTTTCTCTGTTGCAAATAGGTAAAAATTGCAATCTCTAACCCTTAACTCTTTTATTTTATATCGTCAACTTAAAATAAGTAAGGCGAGTTGTTTGGAAGTAACGACAATCCTTGTGGATACGATACTCTACTTATCACTTTACTACTTGGTAAACAATTTGGTACACTTCTCTAACCCAACCATCAACTACCAAATTTTTACACTAAGTATAAGACATTTCAATGCCAGCATTTTCGACAAACTTTCAAGAATTTAATTTAAACTCAACTCATGATGATACCATATATTTAAGGAGAATATAATGTAACGTAACACTTCGTTTATTTGAATGGGGATGAAATTAAAACTAAATAAATTTGTTGTGTTCTATTAATTTTGGAATTTATTACATGTACTTGTATATTTTTAGTTATGATTTATTTTGGATCATAAATGAATTGTTGTTTTTAAGACAAGACATGCTTTAAAAAATGAACATAACATATTGCACGTTTGGGGTCTTAAAAAATAGCATCTTTGTGAAAATTGATGAAATCTTAACTTACCTAAAACCAACATGAGTTAGCTCACGTTGGCTTTGTACTTATGTGACTTAACTTACGTTGGCTCAACGTGACTTAAGTCACATTGATGCTACCGAACGTGACTTAAGTCACATGGGGGTTATTTTAAACAGAACATGTGGGAGTAAGAAATTTCCTTTGGGAGAAGAGTAATTTTCTAAAAAGAGTGAATAAATGAAAAAAAGAAAATGGCTCGGGCTGACCCATATCTCACATGGATCAGACCAAGCTCATTAATATTTGGCCCAATTATAAATGAGTTGAGCTGGTTTGACCCATTTATATAGTCGGGTCTCCCACACCAGACTAGGTTGGGCGAGGCCAGCCCATCAGAAGCTTCAAAGTTAAAGACTTTTCTGATCAGAATGTTGACTTTTGGGTTGACCTTTCTTCGGATCTTGTTTGAAGTCACCAATGCTTCTCTTTTGTATAAGATGCTTTCCATTGTGTTCAAAGTCTTGATATTTCAGAACCAAAACTTGACTTTTGAGAGTTATAATTTAATTCTATGATGAGGGAGATTCGGTCCTTAACGCAAGGTCGATATACATAACTACAAAAGAACTATCGAAATATTTACTTCTGGAGCTTGAAGTTTAAGCCATTTAACAAAGCAATTGATGTTCACAGTATAACTGAACCAAGAACAACAAATTAAACAAACAACACATGCTCAAACTAACCTCATAATAAAAGTAACACTAAATTCAAATAAAGGTAAGTTTCATTACAAGACATTGAGAATCCATAACATTTTATCTTTGGATAAAATATTAACTTTTCAGTAATACTTTGGTGTTGTAGTCAAACACTGATAATAAGAACATGTGAAATAATAATTTTTCCTTTGGCCCAATCCATTATTCACACGTGAAATCGAATAATTATCACATGTTTATTACCACACGTGCACTTGCAATTATGTCAACTAACAACCTTCCTTAAGATCAATTAGTTATTCACATGAGTTACAAACACACAACCTTTTATATTTCAAGATAAAGTAAGCTCCACAAAAGAGGTCACTTTAGCAACATATTGGTTCAATCAACTCATTTAAAAAAATAAATATAGATTGTACCATATTTTATTTTAAATCACTCAACCAAAATTGCAAACACATAAACCTATATTCATTGTCCTTAAAATATTCACATAAAACTACTATATGAATCAATACAAATTCTCATATTTGTAAACAACACTCATATTTTAATATAAATTAATATTAAACCTAATCATATCACTAACTTTTAAAATATTATAGATCATTGACTTTTATATGATTATACTTATCATAATTTTTATTTTAATCAAACAAATGCAATGCACGAGTTATATACCTAGTTGCTTTATTATGTAAACCTCAGTGCAGCAACCCATAAATACAGAAAAGGTGCAACGATGAATAGGTTTCCCTGAATTGATAATAAAATGATTCACATGTGTATGATTTAATATCAACTTGAGACATATGTTGCAAAACAGCCTATGGACATAAACATACCCAATGCATATTACTTAATCTGAATTCAAAAGGAGAACCCAAAGGCAATATAAGGTGCATCACATGAACAAGCAATTCGGTAAAAAATAAAATAAAATAATAATGAATAAATAATTCCTGTATAGTGCAGCCAAAACCCCAAATATGAAACTATGAAACTGAAGTTATCAATATGTATAATAAGAATCCAAATCGACGCAAATAGGTCAAACAAGCCAAATACATATGAACTATTTTTTTTCTCCATGGTCAAATATGATTGGCTCTATACCACTTGTTAGAACAAAACTTGATTTTAAAACCTAGAATTAATCATGTTAACCATCAGGTATAACATATTAATATGCCGAAGCGTACCTCAATTCATAATCGATTATTGTTGATATGGTATGACCTTTCAGATCAACATCTCACTTAAAAACCGTTGTTATTTTCCTTGTCTTCATGTTATGATGGGATGTCAGCAAGAATAGCGGCATGATGTGTGACCTAGGGACCACGACCTCTTTATTTATACCACCCATACTAGCGTCAACTATTGGTATTTCTATTTCAGCCCATCATAAAATTAATAAAATTATCCATTAGTCTCTACATATTAAAGACCCACACCCTATTAGATGCTCACTAGCTCACTTTAACAAAATCTTATTAGTTAAATCATTTTAACTCGACTAACTTAAGTAACAGTCCCCAATACATAATTATTCACACATAAGATCAATGTTGGATTAATGATCCAACACTTAAAACAAACTTTGGAATTCAAGTAAACTTGATTAAAAGATTAGTTCAAGTACAACAAAGTAGATATATAATTCAGCTTATTGTAACACAATAGTAGAAATTGGAAGTTGGATGAATAAACACAAAGTCCTACATTAGATAGAACTAGTGTTGTGTGAATTGAAAAAAGTTAAAGTTCCATATTGTGTTTATATATTGAGTAGTGATATTTGAACAACCATTTGATACAACTTTTGTGACAACTTCTTTTTTCTCTCTTTTTGTTGGTTAAAAACAATGGAGAGAGAAAAAAGAAGAGAGAGAATAAGAAAATAATGTGAGTATGAGAGAGAAAGTTGTCACAAAGTGGTTGTACAAATATCATTTCTCTTATATATTAGGGGATTCATTCCCAATGGGTGCCCTTGGGATACCCGCATATGTGAATGGAGGTAGAGAGCGCGCGCGCACACACACACACCATGCGTGCAACGACATCAAACGGTCGGACTTAAGCTTGAGCTAAATGATATATTTCTTATATTAACTAAATTTTTTAAATTAATTAATTAATTTTAACATTATATGTTGTGACAAGTGTGGAAATTGGGACGTAAAAGACCAAACACAAAGTTTCACATTGGATGAATCACACATATTACTAGTGTTTATACGGTGGAGGGTTTTACCTATAAGGGGTACATATTTTGTGAATGGATTAAGCACTTTAACGATATATATATTAAAAAAAAGTTATTGATTGAATTTGTATTATTTAAACTCATGAACCATGAGAAAATTACAACTTGGATGTACTATTTGCATCCATTATTTCAATACTTTTCCAAGGATAGTACTTCCCCCATTTAGATCCACCAGTTTTATTAATTTTCCACTGGAGGTCATCGCAGCCATCTCGTTTTTGACTGTAAATATCAATATAATGACGATATGGACTTCCTTGCCATGTAAAGCTGCAGAAAAATAACGTGTTTATCCAAAATACATATGATGGCCGGAATGAAAATTCATACTGTTGTGAATATGCGATTGAGTGAAATCCAAGATCATCATCTTTTGATTTGCAATGAAATGTGAATTCTGTGGGAGTTGACTCTGGGTATATATCATTGATAATTGTCACATGTAAGGGATAATTGTCACAATTGATGAATGGTTTTGGCTCTATATTGTTAGCTCCAAATGCAAGTATTAAAACTAGAAGAATAAAAAATTTAAAGGTAATTGGATATGAATATGCCATAACTAGATGTTAAATACGTAGAAGGCTTAAATCAAACTTAATTTATAGAACTCTAAATAACATAGCCTATCTCTTTTGAATTTTTAAAATGCTAATTTTATTTTTATTTATGATGTTTTGACCTACAATAAGTTGACCTTGAATTTGTGAAGATATTCGTTTTTCAACTCTGTTGAATAACTATAGAGATCTATTTGGTAGGTTATTTATGTTTTTCTTAAGATGAAGAAATAAATACAGGTTGACTAATATTAAATGGTTATTCCAATTTGAATCCTAATTAACGATTTTTTTATTATTATTAAGTAATTATAATTTAGATAACTATAGTGTGAAGATGAAATTTTATATATCAAAGGTCATAGAAAATTTTATAATAGCATCTAAAATATCAGTCAAAATAAGGATATTTCACCACAGTAAATAATTCCTTTAAAAAAAGTAAATAATTATATTTTTTATGAAATAATATGATAAAAGTTAAAGAAACAAATTTTTAGTCAACATAATTATATTCAATAATAATGTGTTAAATATTAGTGAAAATATAAAAAATAAAATAAAAAATAATGTTGAAACTAAGTTATATACAATTGTTACGTGTTTTGGTTGTGATAATAACACAGAATACAAAAGAAAATATATATTGTCCTTTGACATTTGCTTGAATGTGTAGAGAATAATATCATATCAAGCAAATTGAAAGACAAACAAATGACATAATACTAAAATGGATGTTCATTTGGAACAAAAGATTTGGTGCTTACCATCTGCTGATATTAAGTAAAGTATATTGTGTATATGTCGCTAAGAACAATCATTTGGTGGTTACTAGTGGAAAATAGGGTTTAAAAGATGCATTATTTAAATTAGTTATTGTATAAGTGCATTAAAACATAACTATAGTGGCATTTTTGCAACATAAATGTGAAACATTTTATGTCTTTTTTTTACGATGGACTAAAATAATGTGCGGAAAAATAGACTCTGACATTTTCACAAATAAGTTGAAAACTACAAAGAACAGATATTTTTGGATTTGGCATGTGTCGGTGTTAGACATGTTTCGTGTCAGACACAAACATGACATCGACACAAATAATTACATTAAATTATATGATTTTTTTAAATTATTAATAGTGTCGGCGTGTTAGTGTCCGTTTCGTGTCCGGTATCCGTTTCCGTATCCGTGTTTCATAGGTTGAAAAACCATATTAAATCTCACTTAAACACACTTCCATTCATCCGTTACCCTACTCTCTCTCCCCATAGAATGAAGCATCTGTTTTCTAGGCTTGTAGTTTAATAATCAGAGGGAAATGGTAGGAATAGAAAAGACTTCAAAACAAGGAGAAAAGAAAGAAAGAAATCAGGATCATTTAGGGTTTATAAGAGATGGTATTTCCAAAATCAGACCCCTTTTTCACTTTTTGATCTCCTCTCAACTAGTTATGCAATTTGAATGGTAAATGTGTATTAAAGACAATTTCATCCTCTTTTTTGCTTTGCTTTAAGAAAAATCCATTGTTGGTAACCAATTACCAATGAAGTTATTTGTATATCTCCCTATTAATTATCTCAAGTATACAAATCAATATCATAATGTTCTTCCTCACTATGTTGGTCTGGTGTATTACTGCACATAATTGAATTTAAATTGCCACTAATGCACATGGGACCATCCAATGATTATCCTTGACCAACAAAATAAACTAATATTCGAACTTTAAAAACTGATATTGGATAACTATTATTACATGTCCAAACAACTTCAATATTTAAAGAATTTAAAGCAAACTTCATAATTCAGGTAAACAGAGAGCAAATTTTTTACATGCTTCCACTTCAGCAAGAAAAAAGGTAAACTAAATTTTATCTCTTTATGATAATGATGGAAATAAGGTTCCAGACACGCAAGGTAGGCGGGAGGTGGCAAAAAATTATTTTGCTGATCTCTTTCAAAAACAAAATAATGTTTCGTTACCCGTCATAAATATTATGCGTCACTCTATATCTGCATCTGATATTGAGCTTCTTACAGCTCCTTTCATTAAGGCTGAATTTCGTGACGCAATGTTCTCTATGCACCCCGATAAATGCCCCCGACCCTGTGTTTGCCCTGATTCTTAGTAAACAAACGCTGGTTTCTGAAAACGGTTAACTTGAGAGATCAACCAGTAAATCTCGGGGCATATTGTGTTTATGTTTGATAGAAATCGCGATCGTTCTTGATGTAAACCAAAAAGTGTAAGAATCGGGACCAAACACTTGTGGAATCCTTGAAGCAGATTGCTAAGAAAAGAGGATAAATTGCAAGGAATTTAAAGGAAAAAGTAAAATTGTATAAATGAATTAAAAGTGGTACAAAGATTCATACATTGACAACTTGTATACTCGTTTCTCCTATAATGAGGATAGTTTGAGCGTGTAAGTCTTGTGTGTATGCAAATTGTGACCCGTTTTTCCTATGGAAAACTCTTACTTATACTAAGTAACTGTCTATATAGAAACCGTCAGATGTAACTGCTAAAAACTACCTAGGTATCATTTGAATTTTAAATAATATCTCTTCGATAGTAACTGCTTTTGGCTCGTCTATCTGGTACCAACTTCTCTTCGATGTTATGATTGCTTGTCGAAGCCTCTCCATCGAACGGCGAAATCTCTTCAAGTTCACGAACCCAGTTCAGCTTCTGAGTCGAACTCGATTAGACTTCTCCAAAACTTGAGTGAAACTTGATTGACTGTACTTATTATAGCCTGTCGAAAATACAGGCTAACAAATTGCCCCCCAAAAATGTCTTTTTCATTTGTATCTTCAGATAGAAGAAGAAAGAGACGTTTTTGAATCTAGTTGAACTTGTCTTCTTGTCGAGATAGGTGACATTATTGTTGTCAATATCCAAAGGCAGTTGAAAAACCTTTTTATGATGTCATCAAATCCCACTTAGTGGGTCACATTCCAAATCTTGGGAACCACCATTTCATTCATTTTTTAAATAACTGTCATTTTGAACATTGACACTTGTTGATCATCTAAGGTTACAAAAAGAGAAAAACCCTTTCCTCTTCACCTTTTCAGTTCGTTCTACACATTCCGTTCTTTTCTTTTTCTTCATCACAAAAATTTCCATTGCGTTTTTATCTAAAGAAATCTTTTCAAAGCTTCATCCAATAAAAACCTTTTACTTTGAAAGAGCTTTCATCGTCATCAACCGCTATCTTTTATTACTATGGTGAGTGACGTTAGCAATCCTTCGCGATCTCCACCGAGACGAGGACTGCAAAGATTTTCGGTTCAATATCAACCTAGAAATGGTTGGTTCACTGATGAACCGGATTTGAGAGAAGAGAACATTCAAATCTGGAAATCACAGGTGTTAGTTCCTTCTTCCACTTCATCGTGTGTATACTTCATCGTGTGTATTATTAATTTTCAGTCTCCTCTTGAGAAAATTGAAAGTGAGGAGACTGAAAAAAAAATTCCTCACAATAAGGTGGAATTACTTCTTATCTTTGCTAGAAACCTTGACAAACCCTACAACCTTCATTATTTAGAAACTAGGGTTTTCAGAACAGCCCCAAGAATCGATAAAGTTGAAGATTATATCTCGTGGCTTGATTGGATTGAAGCCCGTAAAGGTAGTTTCTGGAAAGATCTAGGCATTTTTGATCTCATCAATTGTCGAGGCAGGGCCCTAGATATCAACAACATATGGTCCTAGCTGCACTCCATTACGTCTACATTGTTAGATGTCGCAGCCATTATAGGCCTAAAGCCTACTGGCGAAACATTTGATCCTAGCAAAAGTAAATCAATTGTTACTTTTGATTTTCTCAGGGCTACCTGTGGTCCCTATATCAAACAACAACACAAACCTCATGATGAAGAAGTTTCAAACAATGAGCACATTGCCTTCTTGACCTATTGACTATCTGATGAGTCAATAAATTAGTGTTTTTAATATGTTATTTGAGTCTATTTTATTTAGATTTGATTTAGTTTTATTTAAATATTATTTCCTTTTAGAATTATTTTACTTCAATTGCAAATTATTATAT
>Ga0315915_1004379_pt1 | contig 17844 bp, 7 predicted proteins | sample MpolbnodulesMG_FD_207738 | JGI IMG/M metagenome (GOLD analysis project Ga0315915, IMG submission 207738) | Medicago polymorpha root nodule microbial communities from Los Angeles, California, United States - branched nodules | ecosystem: Host-associated > Plants > Roots > Nodule | place: USA...
GGGTCTATAGTGGTTGTGTCAACACACGTTATCTAATCTTATCACTCAATTAAGAGATTGGATTAATAATACTTTAGGTCATATCTTCAAGTGAAAAAAAAAAGTCGTTATCCGGATTGAATGACATTCAAGTTAGCCTACATGATGGTTATTTCTTCTTCTTTTCCTAATTATGGTCTTGGAATGATGTACTTAAGAGATTGGAATGACGTTATCTAATCTTATCACTCAATTAAGAGATTGGATTAATAATACTTTAGGTAATATCTTCAAGTGAAAAAAAAGGTCGTTATCCAGATTGAATGACTTTCAAGTTAGTCTACATGATAGTTATAATGATTTCTTGGATTGAAAAAGATCTTCAAGATCAATGGACCATTACTTTATATTAAGAATAATGCTTATGGTATTAGAAGTTGTGTAGCCAATGAATTATTGATGGTGACCAAAATATCAAGTACTGTCTATCATTCCAATACCATAATTAGGAAAAGAAGAACAAAATCTTGTCCCTCAGAGATAATATTGGTAATTGGATTGATGAACGAGGCTTTGAAAAACTTGGTGAGTTGGTTTTCTTTAGATAATTTCTTAGAAGATAACATGGTTTGTGAGTCGGTGGTGTCTTCGAACATTTACCCTAACAATATTAAGAATCATGATCGGTCGATTGCAAGCATTAGTTTTATGGAGTGTAAAAACCGCCTTTTGATATGGGTGTTCATAAATTGTCCAGAGAAGATGGTTACATTGCCATCTTCTTTGAGCAATGCTGGGATACAATTGCAGATTCTTTGTTTCACTACGTTAACCAGGTTTAGGTAAATCCCTCCCTTATACATGTTATAAATAATACTTTTTTTATGATGATTCTTAAGATGTATAAGTCAGGGTGAGTTTGTTTTTCAATTAGGCACATAATTCTGTCTAATATTGTTTGTAAATTCTTTTCTAAAGGCGTTATGAACATGATTAAGCCTTATTCAAATTATATTATCACCCCATGTCAATCAAGTTTTATCCTAGGACGCAACATTCATCATAACGTTATTGCGGCTCAGGAGACGGTTCAACCTATGTTCCAAATGAAACGTAAGAAATTGTTTATATCTATCAAAATTGATCTAAAAAATAGCATATGATTGCCTTAACTAGAATTTCATCGAGAACTATACGGAGAAGTGTAAGTTTCTAGAGAAACTTATTGAGGCTATTAACCACTATATCACTTCCCATACCTACAAAATCGTATGAATTTGAGATAAAATATATTCTTACACTCGTACCGGCGAATAAGACAAGAGGACCCCATGTCCCCTTAATTATTTGTCATTACTCATTTGTATGGAAATATTTTCTCATAATATAACATATATCAAGAACTATGGTGTTATTGTAAATAATAAGCATTGTTTGTTAAATAAAGTCTTCACACACTGTAACACCCTAAACTATAGAAGCGATAAATTATGCTAAAGATATAATCATATAAGAATTTAGATGTTACATCTTCAATAAGTTCATCACGCATAAATAATTTTTCTCAAACATCGCAGCGGAATAATAATAACATCTCATCAAATAAACAAAACATCTCCAAGTAGTCATGTCATATAATCATACTATATCACCAAATATAAAATCTCAACTCAACAATTGAAGTGAATAAAAATCTCCACAAGACATAACGAAAATAAACAGACAAACACCCCTAAATCAGAGCCCGACTCTATAGACTCCAAAGCAAAACGAGGTAGCCCCAAAGCTAATCTCCAACAACTCACCAAGCTAAAGCAAACTACTTATGCACGTCGTTTACTCATCCATACAAATAAGGTAGACGGTCAACCATAAGACCACTCGGGTTAGTTCACAATTCACAATAAGCATAATCAAACATAAGCATTCAAGGATTTAATGCATAGCACATATACATACCCATCCCTCTTAGAATACTGATTCCTAGAATACTAACATCACATGAATATTATCCCCCATTCCATACACATCATGCTATTACACTTCTATCATGGAATAGAAAGCATATTCGATCTCTAATCAAGTCATCAACATAAGCTCATGACTTAACAACATCAATCAATACAATAATGTCTCACCACATTACTTGTTTAGCTTAATCAACAAGTTACACCTACTTCATTATTTAGAAAATATATGCAACTTTACTCATTTTACATAAAGCACATATTTCATCTTATGCATATAATTCATCTAATTCATATCAATCATATAAATCACATAAACTATTACCTAATCAACTCAACAAGTACGATTCATCATTTCAAAAGCATAGGTAAGGTACCCTAGAAAATATTAGGCCCTAATATAGGGTTGCACCTCTCACAGAAATAAACTACTTCCTAATAAAACTTAATAGAGAACAAAAGAATAAATAAAATAAACGACATATTAAATAAATAAATAAATATCCAACAAAAATATACATACAGAGGTTCATCTTAGAAATCTAACCTAAAAAGATTTAGTTACACATGGTAACTAAAAACAAATTACTAAAGATGGAAACATACTCTAGAAAATTAAGGAGAAGATAAAAACTCTCACGAAGCTCCAAAGTTGCCTTCCTCTTGAACTGCCACAGTTCTGAACGAGAAATTCTGAATGAGGGAGGTTGGTATTTATAGTGAGAGTTTCTACCTGAGTTTGGGCTAAAAGTGCGGGCTTTACCCAAAATAAAAACAGGAAAAGACGTTTGTGCCCCGCATTTTCATATGCACGGGGCACATGCTCAGTGTGCTAGGCGCATGAGAGAGAGGACAAAGCCATCCCTTACACGCATAAACAGTGCCGTAGGCGCATGGATGCCTCTCCATGTGCTAGGAACATTTGTCATGTGCTAGGCACACTGCAGATGTGCTAGGCGCATGAAGTCAGTTCATGGGCCCAAATTCTCTGATTTTCCGTCATTTTAAGTCTTTGTTCTTCAAATAACTTGCCTCAGGACTTGGGAACAAAATTCCTCCCATTTGTAAGTCTTTTGAGGCCTCTTGAATCTTCATTCTTTGGATGTTCTTGATTTGCCGATTTGCATGATTTCTTCGTGAATTACTTCAAAACCCCCATAAAATTGCTATGTTTCGGGAAAACTAAAATTACAGACTCAAATATAGAAAACATTACAAAAGTCCCGAAATCATAGGCAATCGTTCTAATACTCCTCCTTTTTGCTGCTAAAACCTAATGAAAATAACTTAAAAACATGCTAAGAATAACGTAGGATGACCTGTCATCAGTTATGATATGCAATATCAATGTTTGCATGGGTTGAAGTGGCATTCCAAAATTGTAAATACAAATATATTTGTGCCATTTATGTAATTAGATGAAAACATGTAAGGACATTGTAGTAGCAATTAGCGGCTAAAAGATCTTGGCCGTTTTTTATTTAATTATTATATCGTACGGTAAAGGGTACTTATCCACCAGTGGATGACTTGTTTTCCTTATCCACCGCAGAAGGCGCCTATTAATAATACTATTTTTGTGATGATTCTTAAGATTTATAAATCAAGGTTTGTTTTTCAATTAGGTATATATCTCTGTCTAATATTGTTTGTAAATTTATTTCTAAATTTCATTATGAACATGATTAAGCCTTATTTGAATGATATTATCTTCCCCGCATCAATCGAGTTTTATCCTAGGGTGCAACATTCATCAAAACATTATTGCAGCCCAAGAGATGGTTCAATCTATGTCACACATAAAGGATAGGAATTTGTTTATATCCATCCAAATTGATCCAGAAAAAACATAGGACTGCCTTAACTTAAATTCATTGAGAACTATACGGAGTTTCTAGAGAAACTTATTGAGGTTATTATTTACCAGTATATCATTTCCTTTACCTACAAAATCATGTGAATTGGAGATACAATATTTTTTTTACTCATACAAGGGGAACCCCATGTCCCCTTATTTATTTGACATTACTCATTTATATGGAAATACTTGCTCATATTACAACATATATCAAGTTAAAGCAAATAACTCGAAAACTATGGGTGGTGGTGGTAGATATGGACCCCAATTCTCTTTACTTCTTTTTTCTTATGATCTTTTTGCAGAGGCCTCGATTGAACAATCTCATTGTGTTATGCACCACCTTGATATTTTTCGTCAAAAGTTTGTTCAAAAGATCAACACTCAGAAAATCTAAGTATTTTCCCCCAAGAATGTTGATAATCGGCTTTTAAAGGATATTGTTCAGCACATTGGTTTCTTGCAAGGTACTGATTTGGAAAGACAATCATATTGTTGGTGTTAATGTAAAAAATAAACATGGTTTGTTAAATAAAGTGTTCTCACTAATAATGATATCATATCATACTTATTTCTAATCCTAATAAACATTGCAACCACATCCAAACCCTAAACTTAATGATTTTAGGCGCCAATGAATAATGGCCGTTGATTCCAATCACTACTAATCTGCACGCATCCCATCAGTGTTCATTCAAATTCAAATTTGAATCAGATTTTCCCTCCCACAAATTTTGCAATGTTCAATGTGGCTTTATGTCTAATTGTATGCCACATTAATTATCAGCTACTTTGGCTACAGATGTGTTATTTGGCCTTCTTAAGGAAGTTCTTAAAAACAGACCCGACTTGAAGTTGGTTGTTATGAGTGCAACGCTTTTTTTCTTTCCATTTTTCTCTGTTTCTATCCTCCATCATTTTCTAAATGTTGGAATTATGTCTCATTCTTTTCTATATTAGAATCAAAGCTTGAACATAGCTGTGGATCAATCCAACTCTGGAAATCCAAATCTCGAAAGCCGACTTTGTTGCATTCACGGTAAAAAATTAAACCATCATGGTTAAATTTAAATTCATACTTTGTCTATATAAGATTATGTGTTTGGTGGGATATATTTTGATGTTTATTCTATATGTCTGATTCACAAACTAAATTCTGCGTTGCTCATGTATCAACTTCAATTGATGTTAGTCTTAATTGAGTGATGATTTATAAGTTTATCAGATCTTAACTTTTGAAATACTTTCACAATGAATATAACTAGATTGCAACAAAGTTACAAAATCGAAAGAGAAACAAATCTCTTAAGTATTCTTGATTACACTACTCCTTTGTTTTATCAGTAAGCCTCTGATAAATAATAATCAAATTCAAATAATTAGTTAGGTTGGTTACTAATAAGTTTATGATGCTAATGTTATGCGTCTACTTCAGAGTTTTATGCTGAGATAAGTCATATACCTCATTGATCAAGATTCAAGATATGATATAATCATTTTAAATAATTGCAATCTTGCTGAGGACCACTCTTGAAGATGTAAAATAAGTTTAATCCCAACCAAATACGTTTAATCCACTAGAAATACTTGGGTCAGAGTTTGCGAGGGGTTTTTGGAAGGGCTTAGTCTATATTTTAAAATACAGGGTTAAATATGTTTTTGTTTTCTATAAATATATATGTAATTTTTTGTTTTAGTCTCTCTAAAAATTTTCATCAACTTTTAGTCTTTCAAAAAAAATTTATCTTTACTTTTGGTCCCTCTTTTAAAGTAAATTCATATGTAGAATTCATATTTTTGAAAAACAAATTGCAGAAAAATTTATAATATTATAAGGATCTCTCTAAAAAAAATCAAAAAATTAATTAAATATGAACTTTTATATTTTTTACGGTAAAAAATTCATATTTAATTTATGTTTGGTTAAAAAATTATAATTTTTTTTCGAGTGATTTTTACAATATTATATACATTTCTATACAATTTCATTAAAATACAAAAATTTACTTTAAAATAGGGACCAAAAGTAGTGATTGAAAATTTTATAGGGACTAAGAGTTGAAGGAAAATTTTAGAGGGGGCTAAAACGAAAAGTTAGTATATTTATAAGGACAAAAAACATATTGAACCCTAAAATATATTTGATATTTTAAAAAAAATTCAAAGAACAACATGATAAAAAATAAAATATATTTGATATTTTAAAAAAATTCAAAGAACAACAAGATAAATGATCATATAATATTTCAATCACACTTATTTGACTTTACAAAATATTTTATATAGCATCCGTAATTTAAAAGAGAAAAATAAGCATCCCCTCTTAAACCATCCATCCAAAAATAACCTTAAAAAATAAAAATGTAATCAAAGTAAACATGAAACTAGAATAGGATGTGGAGATGGTTAATATATATTATCTCATTTTGATTTGTTCAAAGAAAAAAAGAATAGGATGTGGAGAACATGATTACTGAATTTAGTTTTAACCATTATCGTCGACATTTGTTGTTTTCACAAACATTGTTTCCTATAAACACATGAAAATGACCAAAAAAATTCAGCAGTAGTTAACTATCGTTGAGGTGTTTTTGGTCATTTTCATGTGTTTTCTAGGAAATAATGGATGTGAGAAAAACAATTGTCTTATCCTTCTAACACTCACTTTTATCGGGTAAAACCATGTAAGTTTCACCACTTTATGTAAGATCTATTTCTAAAGTGTGAAACTTTTCACTCGCGTTCATAGCAATCATCTTCTTTGCCACCACCCCCATTTTCTGCTGGTTGAAAAGAAGTTTGTTATGGCATTCTTGGAAGTCATCTATTGTACATGAGTATTCATTCTTGATGATTTGCAATATATTTTTTTAAGAAAAATTATGCATTTGGTCCCTACAAATATAACAAATTTGCATTTTAATCCCTGTATTTTTTTTATACAATACCCCCACAATATTTTTTGTTATGAAAAAATATGTATGGTGGAAAATCTTGCTAATTTGGCACATTTCATCACATGTGGCACTTGCTTACTGTGTATGAGCAGCACACTTGGCAATTACAAATTATTTATTATAAAATTTATAAGCTTAAATGAAAAAACAGAACATAATTTTTTTTATTTAATTAATTAATTAAAAGAAGAAATAAAGAGGAAGTAAAATGAAGGGTTGGGTCTTCATTCTTTCACTTCTTTTCTTCTCCTACCGTCATCCTTTAGTGGAAGAGAAATGTGACTACAAACTTCTAGAATCTTGCACACATTACATGCAAGAACAAACTATTATGACCACCGATGAATCTGTTTCACCTTCCTCCTCCTCCTTCTCCTCCTCCTCCTCCTCCTCCTCCTCCTCCTCCTCCTCTGTTCTTTGCTCCTTTTCTCCGTCTTCCATTTTCTCGCGCCACTGAAATCTACCTCCGTCACTATATCTGACGACGATAGTGGTCGAGGCTTAATCTCCAGCATTGGCCTTGCCTTTGCATTTCATATCTTCATTTCACACTCATTTTCTATCATGAATCTCTACTGTTGACATGCTCATTTCCAAAACCGACACCGTTTTTTTTCTACGGAGGTGGTCGGAGATATTTAAAGTGTTGGTCTTTTGAACGTGCGTGTCATCCCTCTCGTTATGTTTTTGGGGTTTGCTTTGGGTCGTGACTGTTTTGTTTGTTGGGGGTTCTATTTTTTGTGTTAGTTGATTCATCGTTCGTTCATTCTAACGACCTTCTCAATACCATTATTGAACATGATTCTACAATGGTTCATTTGAACATGCTCTCAATATCAATTTGATAGAACAACTTGATGGAACTAACAAAATTTAGAAAATTAGAGTTTTGGAAAAATTGAAAGGACTGAAGGGGTGAGGAAGATGAGAAATTAAAATCTTTAGGGAAAATTGCATTGACATGAGGTTTGTTGCGTAGTTTATTAACAAAATTAAGTAGTTTATTAAAAAAATTAAGTAACCCATTAAACAACTCTCTTTTCTTCACTTTCTTAACTCAATCTTAACTTAATCTTCTCCAATAGGTTCCCATCTGTGCTCCACTATTGCCATACACCATTTCTTCATAGGTTCATTCTCTTACTTCGTTTGCAAATTGTTCTTTGATTTAGCTTTAGAAAGCTCTTGTCAATTTTCACCTCCTTTCCTTGTAAACTTTTTACATACTGTTTAATTTCTCAATAATAAGTTTAAAACCACAGTAACATTGACACATTTACTCTTTATTGCACCTTACACTTGTTATTAAAGGCATTACACTTCTTATTAAAGGCATGTTTTTGCGTACGACATCAATTATGCTAATTATCGATGTCAACGTGTTGTGTCTGTATCTTTGCTTTATGGATAAGATGTGGCCTATCTCTGACACTGACACACGTGATTACATCAATTTTGTCATTTCTTGAAATTATATTGGTGTCGATATGTTGGTGGAAACGTCGTGTGTATCTTATAACTTCTAAAAATACATTCTTTTTAGATTGTCTTTCATCTTCCCTCGATCACGATTGTTTATTACGTAGATCTTCCATCTCTTTATTAACAATTGTTTTCACTTTTTAACAATTCGAAAAAAAACATATATTTTTACAAAATGAAAACAATTTTGTTTTTTTAAAAAAATAAATAGAATTAAGTTACTCTCTCAATCTATTTATAGAATAGTTTGATCTTTATATTGAATATCTTTAATATGAGAAATATTTGGACAAAATTTGTTTTCGTTTTTTTCTCTGCCATTTGAACTTTTAGTTTTTATTTATTTTAATGAAAAAGAATCTTATAAATTAACATTAAATTGATTTTTATTTAAACATGTTAATATTATAATTTTGATTTCAATTAGAAATATACTTATAATGTTAATTACTCAAAATGAAAAAAAAAAAAAAAAAACCTTTGTATTTTTCTATTCTCGAACATCAACGTTTTTATATATTTCTGACTTCTTAAAAAAAGTATGGAAAATATGTGGTCCATATCTACTTTATGTGGGATGAAACTAACTTAACTCTTGTTATAGTTGCAACAATAATTTGGTCTAATTAAAAACTCTTATTTAATAGGTTAACTATACAAATTTTCGAGTTGACATCATCTTCATTTACAATTCTCTAAATTTCTTCCATTTGAAAAGATATATACGCAAAAAATCTTGAAAAGAGTATACAATAATTAATGATGACGGGACTCATTTATTGAAAATATTTACGAATCCTTTCTATTTATAATTCTTTCCATTTTCTTCATTTCGTGAGATAAAGACACCAAAAATCTTGAAAAAAGTATAAAATAATGAGTCATGTTAACCAGTGTCCCTGGGAGTCGAGACACTATTTAAGCACCTAAAAATGGAAAGAAAAAAAACAAAGTCAACATTAAAAACAACACCTTTTCAAGTTTCAAAAAGTAAAATACACTATTTCCGAAAAAACATTTCCTTTTATAATTTCTTAACTAATCCTGGGGCACTGGTGAACATTTTCCTAAAATAATTAATACATGTGGGACCCATTTAATGGAAACATTTATTTTTTATGTTTATCTCTCTCAAAATTGTATACTTTATATAATTTGATAAATGGAGATGATCTTTACTCCAAATTTTCATCCTATAAAAGAAAAAAACTATACAAAATTTCAAAACTATTTCATTCGTCAATAAAAAATATCATTTGAAATAATATCGGAGACTGAGAGTAAACAATGTATCATCACATTGTCAAATTGGATGATCAAAATCATAGATTAGTGACATTTTTAAGATGAGAGATCAAAATTATGCAATTAAGAATATGAGGACCAAAATTACGATTTTATCAAAATAAAGACACATGAACTTCATTTAAGCCTTGTGAAGTCTCGTTCTCACATGCCAGCATCTGTCTCACTTAACTAAGCTATATCTCTTCTATTCTATTCAATATTCCTATATATGTTAAATATCATACATTAATATAATCAATTTTTTTTGGTACAACATTAATAATCAATTTACATGATATGAAAGTGGAGCTTAGTTCTTACTACATTATGTTAACGTAGATGAAACATAAGCAACAGTTGAGTAGGAAAAAATTGTTTGAATTAAAAATTGAGAGGTATCAATTTTTTATAATAATAATATAATGTTAATTATCGGAGAGATAACAATTTTGTACTTGACCATTCACAAACATGTCTTTTATTTTATGATTGTGTATCAAAAAGAAGAAAGAAAAAAACGAAAGGAAGCAAATGCAAAATAATATAGATGAAGATTGTTGAGAAACTAAATAAATAATTTATGTTTTTTTTTATGTTTTTCGTTTAATTTTAAAGTGGTAACTAATGTAGTTTATATCTCATCAATGAATAATAAAATATGACATAATTTTATGTGACTATTTGAACAAATCATGTTATTAGATAGATAATTGATACAAAATACATAATTTAATAGAAATTAAAATTTACAATCACATTGTATTTTTATCATACATAATATTCGTTCTCACACGACATGTATGACTCAAACAATGTAATATTTAATTCATGAATAATGAGTGAGATATGTAATATTTGCAAGGTGTAGTCGTGGTTTATGTATGTTTGTTAATTAAATGATGACTCCAAAAGTCATGTTTTATTAATGAGAATGAGAGAAAATCAATTATGTGTGGTTTATCTAATATTCAAAATTGATTTTTTAATTTAATTAAAACTAATAATATTTTTATTGTGTGTTTATCTTTCTTCAATTAGTAAAGCATGCATCCACCAAGGTTTAGTATTTTTTTTTTTTGAAGAAAGGTTTAGTATGTTTTTAAAATGCTTCTCTTTGTTAATTAATTCAAGCAATTTTTGAAACCATTCACGACATCATTAAATGTTGTAATGTTAATTTCTTAACCGGATGTAAGTTGTTTACTTTATATGTTATTTCATATTAAAAAAATAGTTGTTTATTGGGATTGATATTTGGTCAGTTTTAAGAAAAATGGTTGGTGATATTATCTTGCCCTGTTTGTTTGTGAAGTTTTTTAGATTTATTTTGCTTACTATGCAGTAAGGTTTCTTTATTTATTTTGATGGATTGTGCAGTCATACTAGTGTTATTATAGATTACTGAATTTACCTTTTAATTTATTTATATATTTTAAATTGCAACTTAAATTTTTTTCTTTTCGCTCAAGCATCCCAATTTTTTTTTGTTCAAGCTGTTGTGTCCGAAGACGAAACAATTCTAATATGATTGAGAGGAGCAGAATTAATACTAAGGATGACAATTGGTATTCATGCAGATACTATGGTGTCCATCCTTGTATCCTCGTTTATAAAAATATGTTTGTACCTAAGTTCGTACCCTCGTGAACAATAAGTTTGGTGTTTGTTCTCGTACCGTACCTTTTGGGTACCTAAGCGCTCGTATCTGCACCCATTATCTACACTTTAACAACAAAAAGACAATAAATAACAAAAAATCATCACACATAGTTAAAATATGATCTAAATTTCAAATCAATTTATAAAATATTACACATGCTAGTATTTAACCAAATATAAAGCATCAAACGTATAAAAAACAAATGCATATTACAATAAATATCAAAGACTTAGGATTTGTCAAAAAAAATCAAAGACTTATGATTAATTAATTAATTTTAGTATATACGGTTATAACTATAGTTTATATAGTGTGCGAGCTGCGGAGCGGGCTAGGCACTAGAGTATTCGTACCAACACTCATATCCCTTTAAAGTTGTTGGTAATTACCCAAATCGGAAACCCAACTATATGGGTATTTACCTGTCATCATGGATTTTTTTGCAGGTACCTATTGGATTTGGGTCCAATTATCATCCCTAACCTACAATGTCTCATGCTTTGATTTCCTCATAGTTTTAACCTTCCCATTTTCCTTCCTTTTCAAAAAAATTCCCCTTTGTATGTACTTGTTTCAATCCTTTTCTTGTCCATGGACGTAGATTTGAAAATTTTAAAAGCACTCTTGTGTGCAGAGTTAGACTTAGTTTTTTGTGGTAGCCAAATTTCAAAGTACTGCACAGTTTATGCGAATTATATTAAGACGACAAACTATATGCATTTTTTGTTTGTTTCTCATATGAATCTTAGCTACATGTAATAATGTCTTTAAATTCATAATTTTTTCAAAATTTATTATTATACATAGATAGAAAAACACTTCGGGTATATTTGGATTGAGAGTATATAAAAGACAACTAGATCTTATTTTTCTTTGAGAAATGTTGGATTGTGCGAATAGAGTGCACACAAAATTTCACGAATGAACAGAAGTTATATTATTTTGATCTTTAAACAATTCCATAGAGGCAACAATTCAACAATGACTTGATTTCTGAACGCCATATACCTGTTTTGTCAGCTTCTTAGAAATAATTTGTTCTGTTAACACCTCTTTTTGATAATCCAGTGGTCTTTATTGTCCCATGAGACATGATCACTATTATTACTACTTCTATAAAGGGTGTTATATTTTTCAATCTTTTTAGTGTTGTATTTAGCATTTGTTTAATTTAATCTCCCAGTTTTTGATAAAATAAGTGAGCACATATGTTGCGCATGGCATGTGAAAGTAACAACTCAACAATTCGTGAAATTTTGTAGACTAGCGGGTCGTACCATTTAGTACCTCTCTGTTTATTTAAATTACAATTTACAGACACTATAAATAAGGTTTTAAATCAATTAAGTAATTGAAATATTATATGATCATTAATATTAATAATAATTTTTTTTTAAATATATATATATATATATATATCCTTCAAAGTATAGCTTAGTTCTCCAAAGATCTCCCCTCCAAAACTTCATCCCAAACAAACCCTTAAAGGAATGCACCTAAATTTATCCTTAATAATTGGTTGTTAATTTAATGGTTTGTTCTCTTTCATTTTCCTAAATGTAGTGGGTTTAAACTGCACCATATATTGTATTTAGTATATCTTTTTGAGAGAAAAAATCAACTAAGTACATCATAGATTTAATTTAAATTTAAATTTCTACAACAAACCCCTAAAAAAAAATCTACAACAAAATAATCTCAAACATTGATTTCAAACTCACGTCTAGATATTTGCTGGAATAAGTTTGCGAGCACTAACAAATTCATTATCAAACATAAATATTGGTGTCGATATGTTAGTGTCTGTGTTTGTTTTGTGCTTCATAGCAAAGGCGTGACATATGTTGGACACCGATCCACAAGATTATATTAGTGCCAATGGTTACATTCAATTTTGTAATTTTATGAAATTATATTGATGTTGATGTGCCAATGTCGTGTCTAATGTCCGTGTCTATGACTATGCTTCTTAGCAAAGGTGTGACTTGTGTCCGACACTCACACACATAATTACATTTAATTTTTTCATTTTTTGAATTTATACTGGTGCCGATGTGTCAATGTCGTGTCTGTGTCTGTTTTGTGCTTCATAGCAAAGGTGTGACATGTGTCTGACATCGACTCACAGAGTTATACTGATGTTGGTGGGTACATTCAATTTTGTCATTTGCTGAAATTATACATGTGCCAATATTCATTGTCATGTCTGGTGCCTATATCAACGCTTCATAGTTCAAAACTCTTCTAATATTGTGCAATTGGATGAATTCATTCCATAAGAATTTATCATGTATCTTTGTCACCTTCAAGGCTTGGATTTAGTCTTTCTGCTCCTGTTATTGCCTGTGTATCCATTTTTCCTTGTTTTCTCCAAAGCATTCCCAATTGGTTGTTTTAGGTATAACGGCTCTAGACCATTTAGTATAAGATTAGACCAAAATTAAAGATTATAAGTTCTGCCCCTGTTGTCTCTAGAACATTCCCAACTGTAACTGCAATGAAACACACTTCAACGGTAACATATGACTCCATTGATATTCTGTTGTCCCCCCATCGCATCTCATAAACACACGTCTGGTGGTTCCAATGGTTTTTTGTGGTGGTGGAAGAGCCACAACCTTATCGATCAAGTAAAAAAAAGTAAAATCAATATTGTAAAGGCATTGCTTTAACGAGGAACCTGAGTTTTGCTAGAACTTTTATTATGGCACCAACAATATTAAGTAAGTTAGTACAATAATTAATTCAAGACGGTTGAAACTTTGAATTGAGATTGAGATAAGCTTTTTGTTGGTGGTGGCTAGGATTTGAACCCCAGACCTTGAATATATTTTGCATCATCCCTATCAATTGAGTTAAACTCACGAGGACTGAGAGAGTGATAAGCTATGCTAATGGACACCAACATCGGTAAATTGAATGTATCATTAACGAAATTTTCTTTTCTTTTGGAAGAAATTTGAACAGAAAAACTTGAGTTATCTTTTCAGAATTCAACATTTCTTTCGGAGAAGATGTAGCTAAGCTAATAGTCAACTAATCATCGACGCGCCTTCTTATTTTGGATCTTTGGTCTTAGATCAATATACAAAATATTGATTGTAATTTCAAATCAACCAACAAAGGTATCTTTCTAATTCAAAGATGTTAGTGTTTGAGAAGTCAAGTTCATCCTCTAAAAGAGTCATTGCTGAGGCTAGAGACCAGGTAAAAATTGCAAATTATGGATGCCAATAATATATTGATTAGGATTTGTTTTTTATTTGTAATTTGGTTGTGTAAATCCATATTAATTTATAATTTTGGTTTATTTTTGTTTTATTTCACATAATGTTTTAATAAGTTCTATACGAGCTTTTAATGGTAGTACTCAAATCTATCGATACTTTGAGCTAATAAAATTTTTTATGCAAATTTAAAAGCTTTTATATTAATTCATAAGTTCTTACTAACGAAAATTGTATCTTCATAAATTGTTTTTTCACAACTTACATTAACAAACTTATAAATAATACATAATAACTTTTATATTAATTTCTTTTTCTGCTTCTTGCTATCCTTCAGAGACCATTTTGATTTTATGTCTCTTATTGACTCAATGCAACTCGAAAATGACTTGTGTGAAGGCGTGTGCTATAGCTTTATATAAGCTTCTACCATGTCATACCTGCATTTATATTCCAAAGTATGTGCAATCAAAGTCCAATTCTTCTAATGTTATACGTTACAATTACAGCAGAATAGAATTCAAATGCTATACGTGTGGATTTATCTTCAAATCTAAAATGAGGCTTAAGGACCATACGAAAATTCATGTAGGAAATTATCCATTGTTTCAAATGCAATCCTAATATTGTGTTGATCTATCATAAGATAGACACACACTCAAAGTTGGTATTTGTTGGTTAGGATGGTAAAAACGTGGGTTTTTAAATAGTTCCCTGAAATTTACAATTTACATAAATCACATTCTATTGAATTGGTTCTCATATACTATATGACGTTTCAATAATTATACCATTATATTTATTTTACACACATATATTTATTTACTATTTATTTATATGCATTAAATATTATATTTCATAACGAGAGTCAAGATATTCATGATTTATATTTAGGCCTACTAGTAAAATATTTTTTATTAGATTTATAAATAAAATGGCCTGAAGATAAAAAAAATCACATATAGTATTAAATTTTTTAAGTCCCACTTTTTATCAAAAATTATTAGACAACCCTAAAATTGTTGAGACATGATTGAGACGACAGAAAAAATGAGCAAGTCCGTGTGTGTTTGTAGCAGCTAATTTGTGTGCTGCACGAAATCTGAAGATGAACTACCCGGATGTTAATTTGAAACTAGAAAAGCATGATGGGTACATTTTGATGGGCAAAACTTTACAAACACATAAATTTTGGTTTCAATTTTCGTCACACTTGTGACATGAATTTTGCCACTAAATTAAGTTCTTTTTGTCCATTTGAAAATTCAAAATTCTTTTAAAGTTTAGGAACTAGGAAAGTTTTGTAGAGAATGGAAGTTGGTAGAAAAATAATAGTTTGCTTGTTAATGATCATAGTGGCGGAGCCAAAAAAATTATGGGTGGGCCACCAAAATAAACTATAATATATAAAACAAAATTTATGTTGTAGTGTGCATTAAACATAAAGTTGAAAATAAAAAAATTAAATTACAACATATATTAAAAATTTAAAATAATTCTCTACATATTCCAAATTACTTTTTTTTTAGGAAATATTCCAAATTACTTGAAATCATATAAAATATAATCAAAACTAATAGTTACACTAGCTTCTCTTTCAATGTAAATTGTCATGCTATATTTAGAATTAATGTCTCAAAATTAAAGTATTATATACTTCTTAAACTAAATGAAATATCAACCATTTGATGAGATCCAAAAGTATATTTGTTCTTAAATAAACAAATCACAAAACATACACGTGGAGGTGAAAATAATTGGAAGGGCCGGCTTGAAGTTTGTATTTAAATTTAGTGGTATATTTATACTTACACATGTAAAACAAAATTAAAAAGATTGGAGGATGGGTTGTGGCCCATGTGGTGCTCTGCCACCGATAATCATTACAACGGGGTCTTACATAACAAAAGCGGCAGACAACCTGTGTTGCACAAGGTTGGGAGGTGGAAGGTATACTTGGGATCCATAACAAATTATGGGAAATAAATGTGTTGATAAGGGCTTCATAAGCAACATCACGAATGGAGGAAGAGATGTTTTCCAACTATTAGAGGCAACGACACATTACTTTATTTCTTTCTATTCTATGTGGTAGAGGCTTTTGCTTCAAATTAATGATGCACCACTCGAACCCGACTACGTCTCTCCATCAATGCAGTCAATATTCACGAATAAAAAGATGAGATGGCAATTGGTCTTGTTAGAGGGACTAAAACCAAAAACACATATTTACATACGGATGAAATTAAAAAAAACGTAATCATCACATTTTGAAATTTAAAACCAAATTTTTCCATCTTCCTCTCTCTCTTTTTCTTTTTCTCTTCTTCATTCCTTCTTTGCCCAGCCTCTCATAGCTTGCACCCTACAAGCGAAAACCCATTTTCTTCAACAATGTCCGATTGTATTGCACAATTTCAAAACCTTAAAAACAATTTCACAATCAATCTTTCCAAATTATATTGCACAATTCACGCACGGAAATTATTCATCATCGCATCTGATTTTGCTCTTATTTTGTAAAGCCAATCTTTCAAAATATCTTAGAAAAAAATATCATATCTTTTCCACTCAAAACAAAAAAAAAAATCATATCTTTAAATTGGCAATATAGTGGGAGCAAATATATAGATATGTTTGTTATTTGGGCCACAATTAATTCATGTAACAACTTTTGGAATCACATAATTGCTAAATTAACATTTTTTTTTGAGGAAAATTGCTAAATTAACATGTAACAACCTCATCAATATTAGCGAAAAGACGGACACGTTGCGCTAATGTTTGAAAATTATGAATGCTGTTTTTTTTATGAAATTTTGTTTTTGATTAAAACTAAAAATATATACAAATGTTTGTTGCTTTTAAGTTATAAAAAATCAAACTAACGATGATCACTATTTCATCGACACTGACAATAATACAATATAACAAAAAAATATAATCTAAATTCTTTTTTTAATGACACCGACAACAATTTTATTATAGAAAAAATTGTTTAAGGGTATAATTGGAATGATGAAAAAGTAAGTATAAATATACTCATATAGTTTATTACACTTTTTAAATAATAAAGGTAAAAAAACAAAAATAGATATATTCATATCCTATTTGTTGCATTTGTTTTAATATTTAAATTTGTTCTTATCTATTTGTTACATGTGTTATTTGTATTGAAAATTGAGGGTATTTTTAGAGGAAAAAAATTAACCCAAAAGTGCTGAAAGGGGTAGTTTTCTATATATATATATATATATATATATATATATAAGGATACGTATAGATTTCAATTCCAAATAAGAAAGATTTCGTTATAGTTTAAATAGGTACTTCTGAATTATATTTAAATACATCAAACTGCAACCACTCTGTGCACCTGATTTTCTCATAGCTTCATTCCAAAAAAATAAAAAGCTTCCCCTATTCC
>Ga0315915_1004382_pt1 | contig 17835 bp, 10 predicted proteins | sample MpolbnodulesMG_FD_207738 | JGI IMG/M metagenome (GOLD analysis project Ga0315915, IMG submission 207738) | Medicago polymorpha root nodule microbial communities from Los Angeles, California, United States - branched nodules | ecosystem: Host-associated > Plants > Roots > Nodule | place: USA...
CCTGTAAAATAATTTTTTTGATTTACCCCTGTAAAATATTTTTGTTTTGATTTACCCCTAATAGGCCAAACAAAAATGAAAATTTCTTAAAAAAAAAAATTTTGGTTTTTGTTTGGCCTATTAGGGAGGTAAATCAAAACAAAAATATTTTACAAGGGGTAAATCAAAAAAATAATTTTACAGGGGGAAACCGAATATGACCTATATTACAGAGGGTAAAGACCTATTAACCCTATTATAAATATCATACGAATTCTTCTTCCTTGCTAGCCTGTTGGCTGAATAAAATCCAGGTTTTCCAACCGACTCTGACAAACAGAGGACAATGAAATCCTGCTGAATGTTGTGCCTGCTCAAATCAAGGCTAATTTCTAAAACTATATTTGTTATATACACTACTAGACTAATTGCTACTATTACCACTCTTCTGTACCCCTTCATAGCTCCATCTTCATCTGATTTGAGTGCAGAGATACTGTATGCAAATTATTAGAGTTGTTAAATTCAGATTCATCAGCTCCTTATCTTAAGGACATATTAATAGCTTTGTACTTTTGAATGAAATAATCCCTCTCAATCAGTTTTAAAATTTTCAACAACAAATTAAGTTGATTGAATGCCAATTATTTATTAGCATGTCTCTCGGATTTCTCTATGCCTTTCAATTTATTTATCCCTCACACCACACTCCAATCCTTGTCTTATGAAACTCGATGCCAAAGGAAATAGCAACCATGATGTGATTAAATTAGACAAATAAAAGATTAACTCTAATCTACCTGAATTTGCCGATGAGTCATAACTCAGAAGTGAGTTTTCCGGGGTCATGAAATTAGGGTTGTTTTCTTCTCTCCCCCAAAGTGGTTGGTGGAATGCATCAGATTGCCACGGTTGCTGAAATTGCTGTCTGTTTCCATTGTGTGGGATTTCTGGCCACACAGCGGGTGAAACTGTGTTAGGGAAGTTACTGTCCATGAGAGACATTCCCTACAAGTCACAATGAATTTTTATTAGCAGAAGGAAATTAAATTAATATCTGAAATTAAATGGAGAAGCCTGAATTGGCTTTATTTGTTCATCCACAAAATCATACACATCAAATTCCAGCTCCAAACTGAACACATAAAAACACCCTTTTCTATTCCATATACCAGCCCCAGACCTTGGTAACTAAAAAGTAAAAAAGATGGAGATTGCACAAGAATTTATAACTACTAATTAGGATGATCTAAGCAATCAAGTGCAAGCATTTATGTTTTCATATTGTTGATTCCTGTTAAGTATTACGTTGTTTCCCTACAATAAAAATATTTACATTGTTCTTAGTTTGTCTGTCATGACAGCCTACAGAGCGGAATGAATGACGGTGACTGTAAACCATCTCTCTCTCCCCATTTTCATGTTCATCATTTCAGTGTTATAGCATGAACGTATACAATAGTTAAACTCAATTATATGGCGAAGTAAAAATAAATTTGATGAATAAATCTTTAACCACTGTGGAAACGTAGATGGAAACGTAGAAGAATTTCAGAAAGTAGTCTAATACAACTAAATCAGGACTACTCATACCGCACAAGTGTAGATAGGCCTCGATAAATTAGAACTAAAAATTAAAATGTCAAGAAGGTGATGACATGTGTTGTTCCTCAAATATTTTTAGAGCCAAACCAGAAAAGTACATGTAGTTCAGATTACTGCTCAACCAAAGACAAATAAATAAATTCCTTTTTTCAATAAAAGAGAAAAAATAATACTTACTTCTGCAGCTAATATGCTGTCAAGGTTGAAATCAATTATTGGGTTAACTGCTGCCAGTTTCATTGATAAAATCTGCAAAGCAGAGAAATCGATGAGATCAATATCACATTATGAAGTAACTCAAATGTTCCCGCAATGTGTTCCAACAGAAAGATCCTATGAAATATTTTCAATTTTGTTTTAGATATCTTCACAGTGCAAATACCATTTATATTATTTTATAACTTTCAAGGATACGAACAACCAAACAATGCAGAAGTCTAGAAGCATGAAATTTCAAGCCTGAAGTCTAAATTAGGCAATGTGAAGATCGGAGTCAAAGCCACTTTTGTAGAAAAATTTGCAGTTTATAATGTCATATAGAATTTGCACTTTTTAAAGTAAGAACTGTTTTATTTGTTTCCATGAGTGCAAAAATGTTCCTACACACTTTTGAAGGATCAGATAAATACGGGGAAGAAAGGAAAAGCAGCCATTAATTTTTAAAGTTCTTAAGCACTATCTACAGGTTGATGATATAATTATAAACAGAAATCAGATTGCTGCAAACAACTTCATGGTTATATTCTTTTGTCTAAACAATTGCCTAGAATGTCAGTTATATAAAATCTGACCTCCACTTCATGCTGTAGAGATTGCACATGGTTGATGATTTTATCCAAAACCAATGCTGTTCCTGATATCTGTAAAGAAAATTTTATCATGTCATCTATCTTTGAGTTACTAGATTAGCTCTTTTGTTAGAAAAATATATATAAATACAATCTAAAGAAGGGCTGTGTTTAAGGTTTCTTAATTTAACATAGAAAAGTCTATAATAGCTTTGAATAAAATCGTGGTCAAACATACTTATAATGGCTTTCAATCAGATTATTTTACCCGTATTGGTAACACCCCCCAATTTTCATTATTTACATGATTGCATCCTGATATTGACAATTGACAAACTATATTTATTAAAAGCTAAAACAAAACTCACAAAGAATGGCTGTGTTTAAGGTTTCTTAATTTAACATAGAAAAGTCTATGATAGCTTTGAATCAAGTCGTGGTCGAACATACTTATAATGGCTTTCAATCAGATTATTTTACCCGTATTGGTAACACCCCCCAATTTTCATTGTTTACAAGATTGCATCCTGATATTGACTATTGACAAACTAAATTTATCAAAAGCTAAAACAAAACTCAAATTTCAGTTTTGAAGATACAACAACAAATGATGCTGGAAAGTCATTTAGATTGCAAAGTTTTGGGGTAGCAATCAAATCAAGCATGATTTATTAATAGGTGAAGTGTATGTGTGGAGAGCCCCACAAACCAATACACACAAGTACAATCTATCCAAATAATCAAAAGCCTTACTCGAAAATAAAATTATTGTAATAACCCAGAGACCACCAAAGAAGAAAAAAAAAATGTAGCATAAACTTTAAATTTAGGAAATAATTATTGAGGTGTGTATATAACTAAAGTTTAGGCAAAATTAATTAAAATATGTAAAATGTTGAAATGCTGAAACCCAGTTAGGTTTATTGTTTGGTAGATATTGCCTTCTAAAAGTTATGGTTTCTTTTCCCACCCTATATTCATTATCCCATAAATGATTGATGGATACCAAACAAAGTGTTGACGGTAACCATCACCTTCCCAAAGATGGATTAGTATTTCACTTCCTTAGGGGACCCATGAATACATGTATCAACACACTTCCAATTGTTAAAGCCAGAGTCCAGCTAGAATAATTCCCTTTCACACCCCACACGCCCACACCCACACCCACCTCTCTGTCTCTCCAATAAGTCAGAAAGCTAAAGAAAGGAACAAGAGGGGATTACCTTAATTATCATGTACAAACCATGACGTATATTTTCTCTGTCCTTTTTCATAAAACAATGGATTAATTTATGGCCATAGCAAAAAAGGATCACTATATTATCTTAATAGCAATTTTTGTAAAGGTTTTGAGCATCTTCCACTTTTAGAGAAAAATGTTAGAGGAATAAAATCTGTTTAGGAGGATTGTAGGATTGGTAAATAAAAGTACTTTTTGGGTGTATTAGCCACTAACTTGTAACTTTGTAAGAGGTAACCAATACTATTTCCCTTCTTATGTATAATTTCTTTGATAATTTTCACATATATCTAAAAAAATTTGTGGTTTATTTAATGGTTTAAACACATAAGTGTGTTAAAAAACAGTGTGTGTAATGTGAGGCAGAAAATTACAAAAATGCCCATGTGGGTGCTGTAGAGCACTTTTCTTGGTGGAAAAGCATGTACTTTAATTTTTGGTGAAAAGGTGATAATGACATGGCATAATCACTTAAACCCCATAATCCAAAGACACAATAGTACTTTTAGGAGACAATTTAGACTAAATCATGGCATAATCATGATTATTAAATAAAGTACAATTAATTAATTATAGTAAATGAAGATTAACATCTTAAAAAGGAAAGAAAAGGACCCAACCTTGTTGCAACCTGGGACCAGCTCTTGCAACAGTTTCATTCGAGCATTTATCTTCTCTCTCCTAGCCTACAACACAATCAAATTAAAATGAAAAAATATTACTAATTTTTTAATTAAAAAATGAGTGAGTGTAATTTATATACACTCATGTGCAAAAGTTTTACACATACATATATTTATCCGATGATATATTATTACATTAATTAACAAGTTATAAAAAGTTATCAGTTTAATGGCGATGAGTTGAAGGTCCAGAACCACTACATCAATTAATGTTTTTAATTTATTTAGCAATTTAATACGTTTTGATTGGTTGCGCATGTAAAGTTATTTTAAACCGTCAATCTACCACCATTAAACTCAAATATTATTTGATTTTAACTATATTATTGGATTATTGGACATGTGCAAAATTTTCATTTGCATGTATAAATTAAACTTTTAAAAAATGAAGAAAACTTTATGATAAATAAATGTGATTAAAGAAGTGAATTAGTGATTAATTAAAGAGTTTACCCTTTCTGCTAAGCTATGGCTATCAGTAGCTTGACCTCGTCGAACTCGAACGTGAACGTACGGAAGCTCCTCGCCGTTACCGGAATTCTCGTCGGCGGCGATACTCTTATTCTTCTTAGACGACAATTTCACCTGCGTTTCACAGAACATGTGAATACCCTCAAATTAGTGAGAAATTCAGAAAACCCTAATTTTTCAATTGAGTTCGTGGATGATAATTGATGAACCTTCTTCTCTCGTTCCTTTCTCTTCGCACTCTTGGAATTCGTGTTTTCAACCGTTGGATCAGAGACACATCCACCTTCTTCAGTCTCCGGTAGCTCATCCTTCACCTGCGGCAAGTTCGGCGAGTTTGTGGAATTTTCTCCGGCGAAAACGGAGAATCTAGCGGCGCGTTCAACCAACGCGGCGTTGGAAGGGAAAGTTAAATTACCGGTGTTGCAAGTCAGTGGATAGGGTTTCGGCGGTTTTCCGGTAATCTCCGACGAGTGAAGAAGCTCAACAACCTGCGTTGGTGGTAGTTCAAGAAGTGCGGTGAAAGAGTTCGCTGTTTCCGTCGCCGGAGCCATGATTCCTTGAATTTCTTCGTTGAATTGAATCGACTCGAACGTGGTTTGTTCCATCGTTCAACTGAACTGAACCGAACCGAACCGGTTTGAGAAAACTGGAAAACCGGAGTTAACTGTGTAAGTTGTTGGGGGAGAATGAAGGAGGGAAAGAGGAGAGAAAGAAAGAGAGTGGAAAAAGAGTGAAGTGTGTGTGTTTTATAATGTGCTTATTTTTTTGGTTCTTCTCTGGCATTTGAAGTAAGGAAGAAAGCAACGTTGTTACGCTACGGTTTTGTTTGGTTTGGATATCTCAAATAAACGGGAATTTCCGTACTGTTGTAACGGAAGGGTTGAATAGGATGTTTGTAATTGTAATAAAAAAGGATTCGAATTCGATGGTTGAGGTATCAACATCTCTTGTTAATTCTCAATAAGAGTTGTGAATAAACAAAGCAAAAAGAAAATTGCTGTCGACACATATGATAGGGTTAAAAAACACATATAAAAGACAAAAATGATTCTGCAGCAGTTAATTACAGAAGAACTCATATCAATTTTTTTTTTAAAAATTATACTATGCTATGCCATGTACATCATCTTCTTTGCATTGCTTTGTTTGTAAAGGATTTAGAATATTGGCTTGTTAAAAAAAAACACTCCACTCAAACCAACCTTATATTCCCTATAAACACATAATTACAATGAATATTTTCTTCTTTAGTTCAAAAAAAATAATCTTTCTCCCCCATATCTGTCCATTTCTTCTTCCCTCATTCCCCCCTCACTTGTATGATAGATAAGTCAACATTTATTCAAAATACTATACCATTTGGAAATTCATGGTAGCATTGCTAAAAAATAGTGGTTATACCCACTAACTGTTACAATATTAGAAAACAATGCAGCGATTTATGGATGAAACCACCACCAAGTTATATTATTTAGAACACTTAAGTAGTGCAAATTAAATTACTATTTATATCTTATATATTTTTGAAGCAGTGGTGGGACACATTCACAACTCAATGTTTTGCATATTTCTTTTCACAAATGTTGATAGTTCTGTAATATAAGTGCACTTTGAAATATAAGTGCTACATTATCATATCATATAATATTTTTTAAAAAATATTTGATATGAGTTCTTCGGGAGGTTTTTTTTTTCTTCTTTTTTTCGTCGTCTTTTACATGTGTTTTTCAGTCATATCATATGTGTCAACAACAATTTTGAAGTAAAAGTAAAACCAACATCTATATATCTAGAGGAAAACAGTAGAAATAGAAGCTAGGGTAGATTAACATGTTAACTTTGATTAAAGCTCATATATGATCAAAGAGAGGGATCAAGATAAGAGACAATATTCACAAAAAAAATCTAACAATATATTTTTGGATTAAACAAGTTTTTGATCCCTATAAAAAAATTTAATTTCACTTTTTAGTCTCTAAATTTTTTCAAGTTTAAGTCCCACAAATATTTTCATCACCATATTTGTTCCTAATTTTAAGTAAACTTTGTGTGTCCTTCGAACAAGAAATGGAAAGTTTCCTTATGTAGTTTTGTGTCTATAATAGCACAAATTTTTTAAATATTTTTTTGAGGGGATAGATTTCTAAAACATGTGATATATTTTGTATAGTGCATATGTGCTTAATTTATATGTTTTCTTTTAAGTGCATGTACTTGTCCGTGTATCTGCCAAACATTTAGAATGTTCTCTTTGTGAAAAATATATTATTAGATTTTTTATCTATTTCTTGAATGGTATTTCTGATCCCTCTCTAGCAAGTATGAGCTTATATCATAAACATGTTAATTTAGTAACTTAGTTGCTACAATTTATTCCTCCATATAAATCTTGGTCTTAGTTAGAGTGGGGATTTGTAGGTGTGGAAGATTTTTTTTTTGGGGGTGGGGGTATTGTCATAGAAAACTATGTTATGGCTTTAAAGGATCTAGTTGGACTTGAAGCTCTTATAGATTCAGTTGGAATTGGAAAAGAGAATGACTTTACAAAATCTTACTAAAAATTCTACGAAGTCTATTTATGACATTCTTGAAGAAAAAGATTTCTCAAAGATTACAACATACTCCTTCCGGTCTCAAATATAAGAAAAGATTCTTTTTTTTAGGTTCATTGAGTAGTTAATGTATCTGGTCTACATTGTAAAGCAGATACGTTAATTATTTAATGAACCTAAAAAAAGAATTTTTTCTTATATTTGAGACCGGAGGGAGTAAATAAGAGGAATGCTAACAAAACTCACTTTTGAACACTCTCTCTAGCACTCACTCTTCTATTGGATGAAACTAATGTATGTCTCATCATTTTGTGTGGGTTCTATTTTCAATGTGTTGACCCACACTGATTTAAACCAATAAAAGAGCGAATATTAAAGGGAGTGTTCAAAAGAGATTATTGCTAGCACTCCTCGTATAAATAATACACATCCTTAATTATAGGTGATTTTCAAATAAGCAAAACTCAAGCAAGTGGTATTTTATAGGAAGTTGTTTGGCCTCGTTTACTTGCAAAAGGTTAACATTTAGATGAACTACATGATAGTAAGAATATCATTGACTACACCATTAAATAGGTCTTTGTTTTTGTAAGTCATTTTTAAATTAGTTCCCTACTCTACTAATATCTCAAACTAGATACTCTGTCTTTGTCAAAAGTTTTTCAATTAGTTCCTCATCATATGACAAAAACATAAAGACAAGGATCAAATTGAGAAACTTTTAACAAAGACAGTGACTAATGTGAAATATTAGTAAAGTTCATGACTAATTTGAGAATGACTTACAAAGTCAGTGACCTATTTGATGGTTTACTCGAATATAATTCTTTTTTGGAGAATGCTAACTAGTGCCCTAAGGGCAATGGTTAAACATCTAAAACAAGTAAGTTTTCATGAAAAAGTTGTGTAATCATTACTTTATCAAAAGTAACATTTTATGTTTCTAAGACAAAAATTTTATTTGTAGATTCATTAACTATTGCCCTGAGGGCACTGGTTAACAAGACTCTTTTTTCTTATAAGAGTACAATTTTTATTGCCTCGGAAATTATGGAGTTTTCAAGGAAACTATTGAAGGGCATTCACTTTTTTGATTCTATTAAAGATATCCTTGATAAAGTTGTTGCATATCCTAAAGTAATCAAAGATATTGCTTATAAAATGGTCCAGATAGTAAGAACTCTAAAGGAAAGCATGTAAAATAATTTGATTATTTTGATTTAATATAAGCTAAACTTTGATGTCTTCTACCTTTGCATCAACTTAATATGATTCTTTTATATGCTTCCATTTAGTTTACTTACTACCACCAGAACCATTTTTAGAAGTAAGATCTTTGAGCAGTTCAGAATATGAAACAACTTTAGCAAGAAATTTTTTAATTGAATCAAAATAACGAATGCCAATCACTAGTTTTCCTTGAAAATTCTTTAATTCCAATGACAATTAAAATTATACTCTAATAAGAAAGAGTGTAATCCTTACTACCAGGTAGCACATCTGAATGCCAACCTTTTGCAAGCAAAGAAGCCAAACAGCTGACAAAAAAATATCACTCTCTAGAGTATAATTTCTTGCTAAACTATTTACCTCTACGCCACCAACATGTCCTGCGTCTCTCAACAGGAAAATTACATGAACAAATGTTTTCCATATACTCTACCAATATAAATTCGACTCTGTATATTATCTGCAAGTTACCAGAGTTGCTTGGTATATCTAAATCCTCGCGGTTTTCATCACATACGTCATTGAAGGATTCATCAGCTTGGCTTTGGAAGTTATGTATGTTGGCATTTGTTTAAACATGTCTTCCCGGACCAAGGCGTTTGTAACTTGTGGTGTCAGAACTGCACCTATTTAAACTGAAGAAATACATGGAAATTATTTTAGATCAACCTTCAATCAATTACTAATATTTGTAGATATGTGAGTTTAACTAACCATTTGTGATGTCGGACAATGGAGAGATATGATATTGTGATGGCTGAATCTTATCTGAGATGAAGGTTGATGCAATAAATTTTATGAACTGTATGTGCTTGCATGAATTTTGCGCCTCTTTCTAGAATCCATGGGGTCAGCAGGTAGATGAGATGAACCGCACAACTACATGCAATTCTGATTTCTGGTTAATTGCTTACATATTCAGACAGCACAATCAAAGAAGGTGAGAAGTCATCTGTAATAAATTTGAGTTGTATATACAATATTAATAACAATTCCGATGACACTTGTGTATGTTAAATATTAATTACATGATAACATATATATCTAGGCAAAATTTGTTCTATTGAGCACTATATTTTTTTTCAACAATCAATGCTGAACCAATCAATTAGTCATTAACGTTAACAACTAATCTCTTTATATGACTCTTAGTTTTCAGCCTTTTTAGCATTTCACAGAGTCACCTTGATAGCTGCGTGTTTTCAAGTGGTATGTTTCCTATCATAGTTTTATCTATTCATAACAATGTGTATAGTTTGCAAAGTGATTCCACAGTATACATGATAACAAGTCATCTTACGTTATTTTTAACTTGTTTTTTAGTCATTTTCAATAGGTTTTACCGCAAAATTGAAGAGTATTACACCAATTGTCTATGATTTCGGGACATTTGTATTGTTTTCTATATCTGAGTATGTAATTTTATTCTTCCCGAAACATAGCAATTTTAGGGTGTTCTTGATGTAATTCACGGAAAAATCATGCAAATCGGCAAAGTAAGACATCCGAAGATTAATGTGGTCCTTGGGAAGATGAAGAATGAAGATTCAAGAGGCTCAGAAGACTTTACAAAATGGCTGGAAGTATTGTTCCAATGACACAGTGTTGAGATGACTACAGTATGATCATATAAATAATAATGGACGAAGTGATTATCCAATAAGGGATGGATATGAATTAGTATTTTTATTACTGTAACTCGAACGCGTTCAAAAATTTACATGGTTGCACCAGCATTTTAGAAGAACATCTCTTATTAATATTTATATTATATATTGTTAACGTTTTGTCGATTCTTTGTTTATAAACTCAAATACAATCACATAGATTAAATCAAACCGACTAAAACTGGACATATGATAAAAGGATAACTACAATCCATTTCATAATCTCATTAGAACTTGCATCATATAAAGTGCTGATAATTAGACTGAATCTGACATTAGAAACTCTCACAACAAACAAAAAAAAACGAAAACCAAGTAGTGTAACATTCTGACACAAATCTTAAAGACATTGAGACTAAAATAAAGAAGTATGATTTAAAATAATTCTTAAGGCCTAGACTTATAAGGTATCAAAGACGTTTAACACTGGAATAGGCAGTCGTGCTATTCCCAGGCATTGGAGCACCTATAATCATGTATGCACCTCACTTGATTTTGCGTGCATCAACCATCTCTTTCATTGTCCCCTTATCCTCCAGTTGCTTTGGGACAAAGTTCCAGCCACAAGAGTGAAATCTCATTTGTTTCCATTGTCCTCTATCAGCGCCAACGTAGTGTTTCTCTTATCCAAACGCTGCTTGCAAAATCCAGTGTATGGCAAACATCTACAATTATAGAAAAGCAGAAAATTAGATACATATATTGTACAACAACCTTTAATGGTGCATATATAAATTATCTTACCAGAAAACCTGAATTAATATTAGAGGCAGACAAATGATTTTCATACGATATATTGAAATTATTCAAATCATGACGGTATGACAGTTGGTGAATCGACGAAGGAAAGCCATTAAAGAAGACCTCGGGGGTGTTATAGTATTCTAAACATCTCTTTAAAAATTTATTAACAAAATAGGAAGGATACAAATGAGTTGACTGAAAGTCGTGACAAAAAATATTTAGGGGGCCATAACTTTCCAAAAATATTTATAGGAGCTAAAATCAAAATTTGAGATATTTGTAGCGATCGAAAACTTAATTAACCCTATATTTTTCACCAAAAGAATATTTTAAATGCTTGAGAGATACAAGCTCAAGTACATGCATTTCAATGAAAACATATATATCAAACAGGTCCACAAGATAAATACACGATCAGATTTGCAAGCACGCGTACAATATAAATGCCCAAGTAGCTTTTGACAAAATATAATTAATTTTGATTTCAAATCAAACCTAACATGAATCTAAAACAACATATCTCATGCAAATAAATGAACAAATTAGAGTCTCGTCGTTTACAAACATAAAATGGAAAAAGAACGGCAACAAAATACTAATCTTATTCAAAAATATAAAGTGAAACCCTAAGACATGATTAAACGCACAACTTAGATAAAACTGCGTTAATTTGAATAAACATTTCAACAAGCAGTTATAGTTAGAGAAAAATTGAAATGACAATGACCGAAAACCTTTATAGTAATAGATTTCATTCACACGAATTAAAATGAACTTTTGTAGGGCAACGTTTTCAAAATATTTATCATCTATCTTCTTAATAGAAGAAACTTATAAGCTAGGGGTTAGCAAGATCCAACTGAATCCTAAGATTCGTCTTGTTTATGTCCCATTTGACCCACAACTTACATATTTAGGGATGGTTTAGAGTTTGGTGTAACTCGTCCCTTACTTACCTGCCCACCCATAACTGTTTGCTCTATTAATGATTTAAATTTTTTTCCAAGTGATTATTCAACTAGATTATTCTAAGAGATTATTCTATAAGCTGTATTAATGGAGGCATATAGTTATTATTTTGTTTAAATTATCCTTTTGGGCATTCCTGTCTTGTCTTGATTTAACCCATAGCGCAACAATTCAGTTCAATTCTAGGGACGGTTTTTTATCTATCTATCTATCTATATAATAAACCGATAAAAATTTAGGGTTAAGATAGGGAAAAGTATCACATGTCCCTTGCCCATTCCTGCTTTAAACATCTGATTCCTTTTCGTAAATTACAAATCAAATTTGTTAAATTGGTTTAAACATCAACCAAAAAGTTCGCCTATAGAACAATAGTGTCAAAACACATGTATGTATCCACAACCTGAAAACTTCCAAAAAGTTCTCATCAAAGTTGATAAGCTAGACAAATCAATGGCAGAGTGTTGAGATGACTATAGTATGATCATATAAATAATAATGGACGAAGTGATTATCCAATAAGGGATGGATGTGAATTAGTATTTTATTACTATAAGTCGAATGCGTTCAAAAATTTACATGGTTGCATCAGCATTTTAGAAGAATATCTCTTATTTATATTTATATTATATATTGTTAACGTTTTGTCGATTCTTTGTTTATAAACTCAAATACAATCACATAAATTAAATCAAACCGACTAAACTTGGACATATGATAAAAGGATAACTACAATCCATTTCTTAATCTCATTAGAACTTGCATCATTTAAAGTGCTGATAATTAGACTGTATCTGACATTAGAAACTCTCACAACAAACAAAAAAAATGAAATCCAAGTATCGTAACACACTGACACAAATCTTAAAGACATTGAGACTAAAACAAAGAAGAACGATTTAAACATAATTATTAAGGCCTAGACTTATAAGGACTCAGAGACGTTTAACACTGAAATAGGCAATCGTATTATTCCCAGGCATTGGAGCACCTATAATCATGTATGCACCCTGCTTGATTTTGCATGCATCTACCATCCTCTTCCATTGTCCCCCTATCCTCTAGTTGGCCTGGGTCAAAGATCCAACCACAACAGTGCAATCACATTTGTTTCCATTGTCGTCTATCAACGCCAACGTAGTGTTCCTCTTTTTCAAACAGTGCTCACAAAATCCAGTGTATGGCAACATCTACAATAATAGGAAAGCAGAAAATTAGATACACATATATTGTACAACAACCTTGAATTGATATCAGAGGCAGACAAATGATTTTCATACGATATATTGAAATTATTCAAATCATGACGGTATGACAGTTGTTGAATCGACAAAGGAAAGCCATTAAAGAAAGCCTCAGGATGGACAGTTTTTTCAACATCGAACTTCATTGGAGGATCAAACAAAGGGAAATAAATTTTCTTCTTGATTCTTGATATGAGCTTCTTCAGACAGAATCTCCCAAACCCCACAAAAACCAAAGTCATCCACGCACCAAGACTTATGTCATAAAAATCACGCAGAGCTGCAAAACCTTTTGTCAAAAAAATGCAACCACATAGTCTTTCAACCTTGACCTCGAACTCATTGTTGTTGGTATCCACCAATGTAGCATAGTGATCAATTTGATCACCAAAGTCGAAATCAAAACTGCCTGGCAGCATGACAACACCCTGCACCAATGAACATCCCAGGAATTTTCGTAAGCAATAAAAGAACATTTACATGAAACGGATTAATGATTTAAAAGAAAAATGATACTAACACAATTGACATCAAACTCCACGGTATAGGTCCTATATTTCAGTCGTAGGGAATTGATGATATTGTCCATCTCATTTTGAGGATTTGGATGCAATGGTGCTATAAAAAAAAAACAAAGGTATGGTTAATATACGCTAAACTGAATAATCAAACTGTCATACAAAAGGTCGTTAAAAAGAGATGTGGGGTCTTAGATTACCAGTTAAACAATGGTTTGAAAGCAAAGCTTCAGCATCACGATCAGCCATTTTTTAAACGAATTCAGAATAAGGAAATATGGAGTTTGGAGGGATGTAGCAAGGCAATCTGTTACATAGACCATTGGAGTAAACAAGTGTGTATGTGTGAGAGAGAAAAGATTGATAAATGGTGAAGGACATGTTACACTGTTCGTGTCTTTATATACACAATCAAGGTATAAAACTGTATTATATTTTACTATATAAAGAATATATACTTTTTGACTAAGATAAAGAAAATAATAAAATACTATATAAAATAATATATTCTATTATATAAAGAATATAAACTATTTTGACTAACATAAAAAAATAATAAAACACCATATAAAATAATATATTTTATTATATAAAGAATATATACTATTTTGATTATGATTTCTTTAAAAAAAAAGAATATATCAAATTTTGACTAAGATAAAGAAAATACTGAAGTACTATATAAAATAGTATTTTTACCATATTACTATTATTTATATATATTATTAGCGTTTAGGCGGACACTTCGTGTCAGTCTGTCCGCTCTTCTTATTGTGCTAATGCGTGTAAATTAGAAATAGTAATTTTTATGAAATTTTGATTAAAATTAATTTGATTTTGATTAAAAATATATGTATAGAACAAATATTTTGCACTGTTATATTGTAACAAACTAAACTTATCTTTCTCAATGATACCAACAATAATTCAACAAATATAATGTCTTTCAAAAAATATAAAAAAAATAATATAATTTTTTATCTTTTTGAATGACACTAACAAAATAGCATTCTTATGGTTCATTTTGCTTAAAGGTGTAATTGAAGGGAGAAAAAGACAACCCAAAGCGATATACTTTATTTATACTAGCGAAAAGACTGGCACTCACATGTCTGTCTTTCCGCTCTTTTTTATTACGCTAACATTTTGAAAATTATGAACGGTGTTTTTTTTTATGAAATTTTGATTTTGATTAAAAGTAAAAATATAAATGTTTTTTGCTTTCAAATTATAACAAATTAAAATAACAATGATTATCTATTTCAATGACACCAACAATATAACAAAAAGGTATAATCTAAACTTTGATTTTTTTTTAATGACAACAGCAATCTTTATTATAGAAAAAATTGTTTTAGGGTATAATTGGGATAATGAAAAAAAATAAGTATAGATTTACTCTTCTATTTTGTTGCACTTTTTAAACAATAGAAAAAAAATTGGACATATATATACTCATATCATGTTTTTTACACTTTTATTTTAATATTTGAATTTACTCTTATCTATTTATTATATGTGCTATTTGTAATGAAATTTGAGGGTAATTTACAAAAAAATTATCATTTAGATTGGTAAAAAAAGAATATTATTTAAATCTTATTTCATTTTCTTGATATAGTTTTAAATAATGATGGTATTTCTTAAATTATCATTTCTCCTTATTGAATTTTCTATGTCAATTTAATTCATGATGACATTCATTTTCTATGTCAATATTCTTTATTTATTATATTATTTTATACTTGATCCCATCAAATATGACTTTTTCTTACAAGGAAAAGTCTAAGAGAGTTTGGATTTGGGGCTCACCAGAATAAGACAGACCTCAAGACTCAACGAATGTAAATAGAGATACTTACATGCCACTTATCAAAGAGAACCTCACATTGACGACAATAGTTGAACTCACACACCATTTTAAGGTTTGAATCAACTTGTTATCAGCTGAGAGCAAATATTTATGACATGTTATTTGCTAAAATATAAATAATTGACTAAGAGATGTCTCTTTGTGTACCAAAAAAACCAAGATTTCATTTTCTTAGAACTTAAGTTAGAGGTTTGACTAGAGAAACTAACCACACAAATGAGTTTGAACACCATGATTTCACTCCAAATGGTAAAATATTACCTATATGGATCTTCTTAATATGTTGTATAACATATATTTTTTTATTCAATGTGAAACTTTTAACTCACACTTGACTCATGTGGAAAGGCACCAATTGGAAAGGCACCAAGTGTCCACTTAAAGAGGGGGTTATGAAAACTTCCGCAATACATTTTGAGGAGGTTTAAAACCGCCGCAATTTAGTACGTTTTTTTGCAGTGTTCCTCAGCATACTTCAGGTAGTTTTCTCCTTCCTCAGCGAATAACAACTGTTATTTTAAGAAAAAAAATTTGTTATAGGTTGATCTTTCCTTTAGTTATTGCCTAGCAAAGTAACATGAAAACTTTATTATTTTTTGTGATAGGTTGTCTCACAAGTCATTTTTGGATTGGGATTTAATGTTTTAGCGAAGAATAAACACTGCAGAGAAAGATAATCCTATCAACTTTTGACTAGCTGGTGATGGGTTTGAAAGTGCACCTAGCTCCTAAAACATGGTTTCATGTGCTAACATTTTGGGATTGGCAACTCGAGACATCATGGAATTGGTGAATAATAAATTATTTTTTTTTGATCAAGTAATGAATGATATAAAAGCAGGTTACAAATCAGTCCATAACAAGCCTAGAAAAAGAAAGACCTATGTTGTCTCTATGCAGAAAAGAAAGTACAAAATTAGAGGGAGCATCCCACCATTGAGAAGAACACACACGAAATTAGAGTTAACCTTTGTAGTTAAGAAAGAAAAATAGACATCTATTCTTGAAAGAATCCTTTCTTATATTTAACTTGGTGGGTGAAAGTAGTTTATAGTTGTTTCCGTTTGTATTTTCCTTATGTTTGTGAACATGATAAGAGCTTTGAGTGGTAGTACTCAAAATAATAAATATTTTCGATTAGTTTTATCATTATATAGTGGGCATTTAGATGTTTTTGATTTCAATTTTCAATTTAATTTCAAAATGAATTTTTTATATGCCAACTGGCTATAAAAATCTAAAATCTTAGTTGGGGGTTTACCTGTAATTTACTCTATTCTTTTGAAAACATTTTCTGCGGATTTTCCTGAAGATTTTTCTATGTCATTTGCTGGGGAAGTGCATGCGGATATGTTCCAGGTGTCGTGTTTACAGGCATGTAACTCATTAAACACTGACCAGATAATTTCCTGCGGATTTTATTGCGAGAATTTCCGCAGTACATTTTCCTGCGGATCCTAAAATCTTAAGGAAACCATTACCCACGAAGGTATTACTTGGGAACCTCAATCCTTGGCGAAATCCCCAGGAAACCCATTTCTTGTGGAATTTTTAATCAAATCCGCAGGAAAATCTAGAATTTCTAGTAGTGTCAGTTACTCACTTAATATTACGCCAAAGAATTATGGAAAATTCTATGGTGAAGTCATGAGAATGACTTTTCTGGCGAAGTTAAATGACGAATCATTGTGCATTTGTGTATTTAATCCGTGCCGCGTCAGATGATATGGTGTATTGCACATTTTCCCATAAGGTGTATCATTATATCTTTACTTATTGCAATTGTGTCCCTAATTAAATCAAAGTTACACATAGATTCTCATTTGTGCACTAAGATCGAAATTCTTCTTAATGTTTTGTATGAGGACTGATTTCTAATAAGGTAAAGTTTAGTTTTAGAGTGGTCCACCAGCAAGACACTAGCTGACATGACATCGGCAACAATATTATTGGCTAAACAAAATAACTTTTTTTTTAAAATTCAATTTTCTGACTTCACCGTAGAAGCCCCAAGAATTATTGGCCTCTTTAACACTATCAAGAACATGCAGAGTTTAACAAACAAACAAAAAAATTGATATGAGTTTCTTGTAGTATGGCAAAGAAAGCATCAACAATCAAAGTTGTGCGGTCAATAGTATTAACCAAAGATGTAAACAAAATTTAGGGAAAGTAAGTACGACAATGGAAAAAATTAACCACACTAAAATGTCAAAAGCATCTAGGGGACAAACTTCTAAAACATGTGATATTTTTTTTAGTGCATGTG
>Ga0315915_1004385_pt1 | contig 17831 bp, 10 predicted proteins | sample MpolbnodulesMG_FD_207738 | JGI IMG/M metagenome (GOLD analysis project Ga0315915, IMG submission 207738) | Medicago polymorpha root nodule microbial communities from Los Angeles, California, United States - branched nodules | ecosystem: Host-associated > Plants > Roots > Nodule | place: USA...
ATTATATTCCATTCTATTCCATCTCAAACCACTAATCCAAACAGAGCCTAAAGGGTGAACATAGAGCAAGAGTTCCGATCACTGGCTTGGAACGGTCATACTCTGACAACATGAGGACAAGATGGTATCACACATTGCTGAAACCTACAGGGGACACAAGCGCGAGGTTGGTGGGCTCAAATGGTCATCCTCAGGACAAACATTTAGCGAGTGGTGGTGAGGATGTTATTAACATACGGGATAGGTATGTGGTTTCTTCAAATTCAACAACACGTTGCCTTAACAGATTTGAGAAACACAAAATTGTTGTCAGGGCACTGGATTGGTGTCGTTTTCAGAGTAATCTATTGGCTTCTGGTGGAGGGAATGGTGATCAATGCATTAAACAGGTGCAAGATTAAATTATGTTGACACGGGATCGCAAGGATGTGCTCTGTTGTGGAATAAGAAGAAACCACCTTATATATCCTCTGGAAGTATCTATCCTTCAATGGTGGAGCTCAATGGTCATACTTTGAGGGTGCTGCACATGACACAGAGTCCAATTGGATGAAACATTAAGATTTTGGAATGAGTGTGTGAATGTATGCATACAAGACCTCTGGATTTAACTACTGATGACTTTAATGGCCAAGATATAGTCATTTCAATAGGTTTTGTTCATATCTAAGCGGAAGAGACATGTCATGATGCATTTCCTAAATTTTGTGTGTTTGTATTTTGCATAACTAAAGTCTCACAGGCACTGGTCTTTTTCATGAAATTTCTCAAGTCCAGAAAAAATGTTTGTTTTACAAACTAATAAGCCGTTTGAATTTATTTATTAAGATTTTATGTAGATATAATTTTTGTTAGTGAGAACTTATGAATTAATTATTTACATTAAGTTAAAAAATCAGCCAATCCAAACGACTCTAGATAAGATAAGGGTTTTGTTAGATCACTTTGATGCACCCTCTGGGGACAGGACAAGCAATGCCATTAACAGGTGGAATCCTATTAACAGAGCAATTCATGTTCAATTTTATGCTCTCTTCTGCATTTCTGCTGTAAGTTCGATATTGTAAAATACAAACAGAACCTGTTAACCACCAAATCAGACAAATCATATCGACTTTGATCATCTAAGGCAATAATCCTCATAGATCACCATCTGAGTTCAATTTGGCATTCATCTTTATGTATGGTTTGACCTATCATCAATTCACAAAAGAATACGATCTTTTGACATTAGACCATCATACTCACAAAATTATTATTTTTTTAATTATAATTCTTTTCTCTCAAAAGCATCCCTTTTTGCAATGAAAACATGAAACCAAATTCCTAGCATTTTTAAAGAGTTGGATTCTTAATAGTATTGATGATACATTAGAACTTTTTTTTCTTGCTATTTATTTTTTTGTTCTTTTCACTTATTCATGTTATTTTTTTGTCCATACTTATAGAATAAAATAACAAAGCTCTAACAACAAAATTATAATTATTTTTGTGAAAAAATAATACAAAACAATCATTATAAACACTTTTTTCTCTTTAAAAAAAATTTAGTATTTTTTCCTAGGGGCCTCTCTTTATTTTCAGAACTGGACCACAAATTTCATAGGAAGAGTCTTGTCCTAATATATAATAAAATATATAATTAGAATATCTAAGTAATTAAAATGTAATTTACGTCCTTTGCAGATGCTGGCTTCTGCAGGTATACGAAGCTAGTGATATTTGTATATTTTCAATTAAAAACAACTAATTCATGTTATCATATACTCTTGCCATCTAGTGCCTACATAAAAAGCCATGTTATCTATTTTATGGTCAAAGTTTAGAGCATGGAACTCCAATGAAATCTTCTTCATTTCCCAAAATAAATGGCAATGTTTATTACTATACTTTTAGAGTAAATACATGATATAAATACATATATTTTGAAAATTTAAAACTTTAATTAGGTATTTATACACAAAAACTATAATATTTATGATGTCCATTACTTTTAAAAAATAAAGAGGATGTCTGCTCTTCTTCAACTAGTTTTTGCTCGACATACTTACTATGCCAACTCAACTTTAAGAAGAATTGCAACATTTTTATCCTTATTAGAAAGTAACAAAAGCATAAAGTGGACCCCATCTACAAGATTTTATTTAACTCCGCATTGATGACACCATCATGTTCTCTCTTCACATGGGTGTTTGGCAAAATTATTTATTTATTCTAAAGAACAATGCGTTAGTGTTCTAGCATGACAACTGTTCATCGTGATGGCAAAAAAAATGAATGTGCTCCAATGCTATAGAATGGTTTTTAACTTTGAAGAACCAAGCCTTGAAGATGCCCTTAATGTTATCAATAACTGTTTTTTTAAAGTGAAACAGTTCAGCTTAGTGAATGAGAATAAAGCTCTATACGTGATTGATAAATGATATTGTATTACAAAAACAAAGTAAATTTAACATGTGAATGCTTACACATCTAAGTGAACAGGGATAAATGGAGCAAAGATGGACTCGTTTATGAGACAAAATGATTAGGTATATTTGAGATTAAGACAAATTATTGTTAATTTTTTTTCTTTCTTAATTGCAATTTTGTTCACCTTATCTGTACCTACTCCAAAATTGTTAATGTTTTGCTGAAATGAACTCTTTTCATTTCAATTAAAATAGAATCTGTAATACAACTCCACAAATACTCAAAAATATGGAAAGTATGCAAGTGTGGAGGCGTGGAGCCACCACCGCTTAACTTTCCTTTGCCTCCTTACAAACTGAAACACAAAACCTTTGAATAGTTGCTCTATACACAGCAAAATTAGAGGTTTAAGAGTGCACACTATTGCAAAAATCATGCATTTAAGTTCAAGATCTTTAACACAAAAACCTCTTCATGTTCAGCTACTATTATCATATCTTGAATAAAACTGGATTTATCTACCCCAATTGACCTCAAAAATAAGTGCAAACAAACTTAATTGATCCTTTTGATGAGTAAAACTGTAGTTTATAAATATAGACTTATGCAGTTTGTGAAGGCTTTTCTTCTTTTTTTTATTACTTCATTTTAAGACTAATTCTCATGTATCATGCATCAACATTAAGAAAAATCTTTCATCATATTCAGACAAAACTGCAAAACAATATCCTCGTTTTACATGTGAAAAACACTCTAACCTAACCATCTAAATCTAAATGTTGCAATGCCCAGAAAAATGTTGGGATAAAACATTATACCGGGCAAAGATTATTCGTATTACAAAAAATATCAAACATCTAACATCAACGACCTACGTGCACCATCAACAAAAAAAATTACACATAATTACATGTGCCATCCTATTATCTGATTCTACAAAACATGGTTTCTGAAAGTTTCAGTGCCGGTGAGAATGCTTCCGGCTGCCGTAAGTAACCTCTTTCGTTTCACCGCTCTTTATATGAATCATCCTTAAAGCAAAAGAAATGCCCCCAACAGAAGCCATAGCATAAAACGTTCTGTCCGGAGACAAAGCAAGACCAGAAAAATAAGACCAGTATCCAGCTATGAGATAGACAATGTATAGTCTAACATTGCGGATGGGGACCCCAGGGATAGACAAGAAGAACGAATTGAACTCGGGCTTCGAATTGCAAATGCCATGAAGTATAACACCAATGCTAAGTACTGAATCCAAGAGCCATGGGAGGCTCTCACCCATAGCCAGTCTCTACAAAATTGATAATCAAAAAATATTAAAAACAAAAGAGAGAATATGCCCTGCATGAAGGGTAAAATCTAGATATTGCAATCATATAGGAACTCTGTTTTCTTTTTAATAGAAGTGTGGTTAATTCACAATACCATGCTTCCATGCAAAGGAGTTTAAACTTTTCACATATAACTTGATTTCATTTCAACATCAAATGTATTGTATTATTCATACCCAAAGTGATGAAAAATGCCGTGCAGAATCAAGTTCATAGGAACACAATTCATCTTCTTTAAAGGGGAGAAAAGGCATAAGGGAAATTAAAAGGAAAGCGAAACTAAGCCATTCATATTCAACCAGAATAATAATCGATTAAATCATGTTTCTTGAAGAGTGTTGGTATCTAAGTATATAGCCACAAAGAGAGAAACAAAATCATACATTTATGAGAGAAGCAAAATCATACATAAAATTCTGGGCCAGAGATGTTATTTTATTGGGTCGTTAATAAATAGTCGGGTTTCAGAATGTTAATGTGAAAAGAATTGATAAATCTTATACCTGAAACCAAGCTACAACAGATGGGGCAAACATCATTGTTGCAAGAAGATGCAATATCAACAAACCATGGCGATGGTGAAACACATCTAATTGTGCTTCACCATAACTTTTTGATGAATCTGGACTGTTGGAGTTGTCTTCTGAAGGAAAAGTTCGGTTAAAACTACCATCAAAATTGTACTTCTGTCTTTCAGACACCTTATAATCACCCCCATTACAATCGATAGTTTCATTATTTTGTTCATGGCTACGGCATGATGCTGTCAGGAAACTGCTACAGAAATAAAAGGAAATTTTCAGTCACAGTGGTCATACATATTCATGTCCATGACAAGCAAAAAGGAATTTTGACTAAACCCTGAACCCTAAACAATACTACAATTAGCATTGCCATTTCCTACAAGCATGCAAACTTAATTAAAAATTTCATATGCAAATTGATTAAACCATTCGTCATTCCTCAGAGATTAAAAATGGTATTAAGACATTTTGAACTGATATTGCAATATAACAGCAGAGCAGTGACATAGGAAACAGAAAAGAACCTAGCAGTCATATAACATAATCTCTAAACCACCACCAACACAAAGAAAACAAATACAAGTAGTATTCGCATACATGGAGATTTAAGAACTATCAAAATTGATCACATGTACACACTTTGCAGCAACAATTATAGCCAAATGTGATAAATGAAAATATACCTGCATAATGCATTGTGACAGCAGAAAAAATGAGCAAAGAGAAGTATAAGGAGACCAAAGGATGGGTGAACCAAGCATGCCAAAACCATTGCAGTGAGTGATATAACAAGTACTGGATTTGCTCTTAGAACCCGAATCACCTGTTTAATGTAATCACCCGTGTGCAATGGTTAATGCAATGAACTTGAAGAACAAAATAAAACAAAGGATCATCAAATCTACTACTAGCAGAAGTACCCTTCCCTCTTCTACTTTTAACTTCAATTAGTTTATCCATTCACTCAAAAAGATGGTAGATTGCACAAATAAGTTAGTACTTTACCTTAAGAGAAAAGAAGCTAGAAGAACGGTTACAAAACCTTTGAAGAAATAGAAATGGTACATTTTGTTTCCACATTTGCCACCTGCAGCAAAAGTGACATTTATCATTAGATTTGCAGCAGTATGATCCAGTTGATTTATTAGAAAACTAATACACCTCTGCGAAGAGTTAAAAGAATAAATCTAAATATTCACACAAAATGTGATTCGCTAAACCAGATTGCTGTTAGGATCAAGGCTATCCTGCTTGACTTTAGAATACATGAATCAGTAGCAAAATTTAGGGTGGTAACCATCAGTCTACTAACCTTGTCTTGATGAAAATATGTGTAACAGCAGCCACGAAGAATACCAAGTGTGATAACAAAATTAGAATGGCTATAAATCCGTTTGCAAAGATATAACAAATTAGGGAGATGCTGGTGAAGCTAGCAAAAGGAGGTAATGGTTGAGACATAAAGAAGGAATGGAACAACGCAAATAAAATAGGTAGAACGGCTAGCGGAAAGAAATGCGACATTAGTGTCAAATTGGATTCCACAGCAGTCAGCATTGACGGTATCCGTAGATTATTATCCCAAGAATATGCTTGCTGCATAAGAGCAAAGAAAACTACGGCAATAGAGAAACCAACAATCTGCATGAACAACATTACATTAACAAAATTAGCCAGCATAAATTGGCACATATGTAAAAGCATGATGGATATGGAGATATGAAGAAACAAGCAAATATTAAGTTTGTGTGGATCATATGCATGAAAGAATGTGTTTTCGTAAATACTCAAAAACACATATTATACAAAAATAATAAAAAATTGTCAATGGAAATACAATAGTATATATATTCTTGAAACAAACCAGAATATTGGAAGTAAAAATTATTAAATAAAATTCAAGATAAGCAATTGTGAGAATAAGGGTTACAGAAACTCATTACCTTCGAACTATACAATAGCAGAAACCTACTTGCAGCAGCACCAACAGAAATTGAAATGCTACTTTTATAAGAACAATGTGGGTCAACCTGTAAAATATCATGGAGAAAGTCAACAAAAATGATTATAATCTCTGGCAGAATGCTTGTAATTTAAATTTGGTATGTTGTCATCGCTCCACAAACTACTATGATGGATGACATATTGCTTTGCTTTTTTGGTTCAAGAATTAAAGGGGAAAAACTGTTCACTTCAGTTTATTGGGTGATTCATACCAGCATAAGAACAATGGTTTTATCAGATTGCTGAGTGGAACTCCACTGTGCTGGTGAGGAATCAACAAGAATTGTTTCACTATTCAAATTTGGGTATATATGAAGTCCAGATATGTCATCCCAAGCAAGTGCAACAGGTGGAAAACAGCGCAATTTACAGAGCCCTGAAATACCAAGCTATAGTTGTTAACAAATAAAGTCATTGTGGAAATATAATAATCACAAATAAGTAATGCATTCTACTAAAATCAGAATTGTTGATCATGTTCAACATAATAGCCAAATAATCATAATTGAAGATGAAATCTTTCAGTAATAGTTTTATTTAAACTGTTTGCAAAAATATGAAGCAACCCCTCATTCTTGATAGCTCTGAACAATTTCTAAATTCTCCATGAAAGTCTACCAACAATGCCCAGAAAGAACTCCGATAATAGTTGATAGAAATCGGTATCTAAATACTGGAAAATTAGGAAGAATTCCTCCTTATTAAAGAACGATGATAGAGCTTTGAGGGTCAGTTCACCTCCCAACGCCGAAAGGCCCTAAATCCCTCAAATGACAAGATGCCCACCCTCCAATCCTACCTACCTTTTACTGGAGGGGAAGACTTCCTCTTGGTTACAACAGAATGATATACCTACCTCTCAATACCAAACGGCCCTAAACAACAGAAATGACAAGATGCCCACTCTCTCATCCCTCCTACCTATTTATAGGCGAAAAGCCTTCTTTGAAGATGTTAATAGGCATGAAATTAAAGCTTCTAGGAAGGAGATTGGTTCTAAAATATGGGGTAGGATAGTCTTTTGACATTTAGAGGCAGATACTTTAATATGGAAAACAGGGATATAAATTTCATATTCGCCCATTTTGTCAAATAACTAAGAAACTTGTGGCTCAAACTTCTTGTTTTCATTGTCATTCATCTTCCTCCTCTTGGAAGTTTCTCGAAGCCAAGAAAGTTGTATGTAATTTGAATAATTGAGACCTTTTAATTCAGTTGAAAGAAACTGAATTACCCTTCTTAGATTCTTTTTTTTTTTTTAATGGAAAATGTTAGTACGTTAATTGTTAAGTTAGTTTTTCTTCTCCTTGCCAGGAATTGAACCCTAGACCTCCAATTCCTTAACCTTTCTTTGATTGTTGACTTCGAAATTTGCAAATAATATTAGTTTGTGACATCTAATTTGTTCTTGATTTGAATTTAGAATTGTGATGAGAATTAAGTTTATTGCTCCAATTTTCATTTATATAACAAAACAAAAGCCAGATGGATTGATAACCTAGGTTAATAGAATTATTTGTTTGAAATTAACATAAACAAATAAGAGTTGTGTGATTACAAATTTATGTTAATTGTTTACTGAACCCTGGGTGACAGCCAAGTAAAATTTTAGAATTAAGTATTCAATTGCATTTCAGTGGTCCCTTCAGTCGGTCAATATGAATAGGTTCCATGGATTAATTGCTTTATTAATTGCATTTGTAATTCTTTTTCCATCTTTTTTAGATTGGAACCTACAGAATACACCAAATCCACTAATATAATAAAACTGGTGACCTAATAAATCTAAAACCCTAATCCTAACAGTAACGAAGCATTGCTGTTTGATGAACATTCAGACATGTTAATTTGGAAAAATTAATGAGATCACTCTGTTAAACTTGTTTATAAATACATCCACTTGGTCTCCTCCAAATGTATTATAATAATCCCTACACATAACATACATCTCCATGACCTACAAAATGGATTTATACTGTTTTTAGCAGATGCCTGTTGAAGTGTTTTCCATACAATGAATATACAAATGTCATAAAATTTTGAAAACATGCACGCCAAGTATAATATCATCACAAAATAAAATTCTAAGAAATTGGCCAACTGGAAGTGGAATAGAATTCTTACTACTACTTTCAAGGTCTCCAGCTTCTTCTTCTGGAAGTCCAGAGTTTCTAATTCCACAACCAACAGTATTCATAGACAAAGTGATAGGAAGAAGGCCCAAGCTAATGGAAAATGATAATTTAACAGCTAGAGGATGGGCTTCTTCCAACAGCAGCTCCTGCACAGCATGCCAAAATTAAGATTTAAACACTGAAAAAAAAATCTTAACTAATTGTTACATCCATTTGCATACACTTGAGATTTAGGAACAAATGTTAATATCATAACAGTAAATTTCACTAGATTTGTAAATAAACTATTTATATTTACATCTTTTGTAACTATATCCAGAGTTAAATATTTGTAAATAAACTACATGTAATTTAATAAGACAAAAGGAGGGATATTTGGTTAATAACAGTACATTGTTGTATTTTCAAAAAAAAAAAAACAGTACATTGTTGTAATTCTGCAATGTTACTAGAAAGTATCAATGGAAAATACTCAAACTAAATAAGCTGTGTCTTTTGAACTGGTTTCTAACAATCAGTTACATAAGAACAATGAGCATTGGTCTTGCAGTGATAAATATTCATAAATAGAAGCGAATAAAATAGCAATGAAGTGTGTAGGTCAGTCAATACTACATGAAAATAACAACCTTTTGAGAGTAGGTAGATTGGAGCAGAAACCATGGAGATAAATCCTTATTTCCTTCCTCTGGTTTAAAGAACTGTCCAACTGCCATGGATGCCGCTGGTGGTGGTCTTCCTGAAACAGACTGAGCACTAAGTTGTCACTCTAGATGTACAAATAAGGATTCAACGTTCAACTAGAAATACAACATAGGAAATTCGTCATTTTTATTAAAGGATTTTTAATGTATTATATTATTTCTTAGAAATTAAAGTAATTTGGAGAAAAAGTAGTGTTATATATTTTGGTCCCTATATGATTGACAAATTTGATTTTGATGCCCACAAAAAGTAAATTTGTTTATAGTCCCTAAAATACAATTATTGCGTGCTTCTGAATGGGACTACAAATGCGCTATAATTGTAAATATAGGGAAACAAATAAACTTTTAGTACAATACTCAAATTTGTCAATTTTATCAACAACAAACCTAAATTCTGAAAACCACTAAGATGGTAAATAATTATGCATCTCTTGATATTTAAAGGAGATCAATTTCAATATTGTACCGGACGAGGTGCAACTGAGATTGTTAAATATCTGAACCCATGCATATCTTCAGGTCCTAACCAGAATACAGCAGATGGAGGAGGTTGCTCGGTTTGACTGCCAGGTTCAGGCTGTAAGAGTATTGTATATTCAAATTTATGAGTAAGCATATCAAAATAATTAAACTTCCACAGATTATCAGAAATAAAGATTATGACCTCGGTAGTTATAATTGCAATGTACTAAAACACTAATTCCAACAATAAATAATTCAAAAAGGCATAAAATACCTGCCGTGGTGCTGGGCCTGAGGGAATACGCATCATTTTAGATGTTACTTCCATAACCCTATCATTGAGAGGTAAACTTGAAGCAGATTTCCCCTTTTCAGGCCACAAATGAAGTCTGATTCCCGAACATGGCTCAAGATTGGTCACTAACACAAAATGACTTTTTCCATTTGAACCCTGCATATCCAGATTAAAAGAATGAAAAACTGCACCTACGAATAATTGTCTATGATGTAAAATAGAAATTTAAACATTCGAAAAATCAGGAATTCTTGGAGCTAAGAAAATGATTAGAATAGAAATTGATTGAAGTCAGTCATGCTCATGCTTAAACAAAAACATTATACCTTCGGGACACAAATATCTTTCTTCTTCTACTTCAAATTTAGCAATGCTCAATAAAATTAACATTAGATTTATTTGAAGTTCAACGACTAATATAAAGATAGACTATGCAGGACGTGGAGTGCCTACTGAGATGTTATTTTGATTAAATATCTCCGTTGACGAATAGAACTTGCCAAAACAATCAATTACAGTAATTTTTCTATAGTTGTTACTGAGCGATAGTGCTCTACTTACTAATGACAGGAAACAAAAAAGAATAGTACAGATAAATTTTATGAATCAGGTCTCTACAGTCTACATAAATTCCCACATATAACTGCTGACAAGCCAACAGACTCCTCCGTGAGCTCACACACCCTGCTTCTGACCAGATGGGACAGTCATTCGTTCCTCTTTGTTCAACTTAGAATCCTCTATTAAACCAGTCGACACCAAGCTCATGGTTGTACTATTTGCCCGGCCTATGCTAAGTTTTCTGTTTCTAAAACCCTATTTTTCTACCAATTTGGACATAAATGACAGCATGGACTCTCTTAGTAAGCCCTGTGGTACTTGTTCTATAGTCATGACTGGTAAGAGCTTTTGCTCTCAATCCTTTAAAGCACCTAGTAAACATGGATGCAAGATAGTTGGTGCCACTGACCATATGACTTTTCATTCTACAACCCTTCACTCTTTTTTACAATTGAAGAATGTGGTCCATGTCCCTAAACTCACAAATAACTTGAACTCTAGTCGTAACTTTGCTAAAGAACAAAATGTAGAAGTAATACTTTTCTCGTCTTTTAGGATCTGGCCACCAGAAGGAATGGACAAATTTTTAAATTGTGGTTGCGGTTAGGACTGGACAAAAACCCGAGGTCTGTCCGAAACCAAATTATCCGTTGAACAAATGAGTGTCTCGGGAGGTTCAAATCGGGTAAGCGGGTAAACGGTTCCCTTAATTCAGTTAACAACGGATAATAATGGTCGGAAACAGGCTTGAATTTTGCACCCATTGAAATCCGAAACCCGACCATGGCTCTAACAGGTCCTGTATTTAAATGCTATTAGCAGTCTAGTACACATATTGGACAAGAAAGAAGTGATGATGGCAAGTTACTTTTTCTCCTCTATTTTTATGATACCAAAGCCATATACTCACATCTCACTCACACACGTCTCATCTCTCTTAGTTTTGTACTGGTGGCACTATTTTTTTTTAGAATAATACCCCATAATTATAATTATGTATTGTAGTATTATTTTTGTTGAGAAACTCTACAATTAGAGTATTTTATTTATTATTACTTCACTCATAGATAGTTGTTCTCATCTCTCTTCTGTTTTTTCAATATTTTGTTCTACTCTCTCTTCCTTCCAACATTTGAAGACCAACTTTCTTTGTTATTATCTAAATAAAAAGCCACAGGTTACCATGTTTGCTCATCAATGGCAATATTCAACTGTTACTTGTCTCAACAAACAAAGTATTTATTCCATGAAATCTTCCTCTTCCACCCATTCTCCGTTTTTTCTTTCCCAATCGTACACAAAAGACGAGCAACACAATGGTCAGCTTCTTCTTTCTTATTGTTTATGGTAAACCGAGTGAACCCAACCGATCCAAACCGTTACCCGACAGAACCGTTATTCGACCAAACCGAGTATCTAAACGGATGGGAATGGGATGAAAAATACCAACCGCGGTTTCGATCGGATTGACGTTTTTGGTCCGTCACCGACTGAAACCGACCATTTGTCAACCCCTGGTTGCAGTTATGAAGTGTTCCTTGATATTACAGAAAATATCTGATAAATGCGGCTTTGATTGCACTCGTACCCTCACCTCAGACTTAAAATCCCTTACACCATACCTATACCTAGTAACAATACTGTACCCATGTCTATACAATATTATTAGGAGTCCAGTATATGTATAAACATCAGATAGTATATTGTATTTTGTAGCACATCATTTCACACACCTCATTCAAATATTATATTCGATTATTGAAAGTTTGTTTGCTCTTTTTCTCCTTCTCTACAAAAATTCCTATCATTTCGATAGCGGTTTTCCGCTTTATATATTGAATACATTAGATATTGTACTGTTAAAAAAACAAATAGACTAAACAAATACCAATTTTTGTATGTCCAACCATCGCCTTCGACCATCCATTGCTAATACAGTAACCTCATTTATCTGAATGTATAGGTCTCTGTCAAGGCCCCCATCATTCCAATGAATATTGTGAGGACAGATAACTGACCTGTGCTTTTGAGGTCCTGCAGCAATTACATGATTTAAATGTATAAATTTTCACAATGTGGTAGGTTGTGATCAAATTATTGAGATATGCCAAAGATTAAAATCAAAAAGAAATTTAAAGAAACATACAGTCAAAAGCACCAAGTAACAAAAGTAATCATTTTTGTATGGAATAAAATATTTCAAAAGAGTGGTTCATTGCACCTTTAGCTATGACAATCACAAATGGTAAACATACACAAGAGACTGAAAGTTATACCGCTATAAACCAAACTGATCTGTTACAGAAGAAAGTACATGGAAATAACAGAACGCTGCCTTCAGTCCAGTACCCACAGATAAAGCATAATTTAACTTATATATTATGAGCATATGCTTCAACAGCCCTATGCAATATAATCTACCAGAATAATTATGAGATGATTAGAGAAAGATAGTCATTGAAATTTCAAACCAAGTTAAATACAAGAATTCAAGACTAGATTGGAAGTAATTAATCATAGGATACATGATAACAAAATTAGGAACATCAGAATATAATACCAGAGTCATCTTTTGTATTCTGGTCAGGAATGTTGATAGACTGTTTAGAAGAGGGTAATTGCATCATCCGGTTGAAATCATGTGATATTCCACTACGCAGCATTCTTGCAAAAACTTCAAGCCTCTTCCGAGAACCAGAAAGAGCTTGTCCAGTTCTGGCATCTGTCAAACTAAGAAGTGTATGTGATACCTACATAAGAATGTAAATGATAAAGAGCACATGAGAGGGAGAACCAAACTTTAGTATTTGACAAATGAAAAATCTCACTTACTTGGACAACCAGTTGATTACACCACATTATAGCCTGATGTTCCATTGACAACCACACATTTTTCATGGCTGTACTGCTGATCATGAAGCCATGTGTCGGCGGCACAATATTATCAAGTGATGTTAACTTTGACCTTACCTAAAGAAAAAAAGAACTGTAAACAACCATGCCAATGTTCATTTTTAGCAGTCATGTAAACTTTGAAATTATGTTAAACTGTGAAGTCCTGGACAGAAAAATGGAAATATGATTTTGTGAAACTGCATACAACTTGAGCATAGTGTGATGCCAGAATATTTTGATATAGTATTTCAAAACACACGTGGATGAAATAGTATTTTAATAATTACAAAATTCAAGTTACTATGTGATTTCGTTTCATTCCCCTCAGATTAGAGAGGAAGAAAAATAGTGGTAAATAATGGAATGGGATGGATGGTATTAGATACCATTCTATTCCATCCTTTTTTAAAATTTCCAAATAATGGAACACTCATCAAAATAAACGAATGCTTACTTTTGGTATAGTTATTATCCTAAGTCGTGATATGTTTTTTTTTTTTTTTGTATAATTGGTCAAATAAAAATAGAAATTTCTTTTTACAAATTTTGTTTTATTATTTATTAATACCTGTAGAGAGGAAGATAGTACAAAATTAATAATACCTGGTAATCATTATATGCACCAGAAATAGATACAACAACAACGTCAGAGAGTACTGGACTAGACACATATCGTCCTGTGTTAGTGGTTTTTGCCCTGTATCCTTCTCTCCATTCTGAATTTACACGTGCAAAGTAATGACCCAAGGAAGGCTGCATCGCCACAGGAGGTGATCTGAATAAAATACATGTATCTCGTCAAACATTTAAGCAGACAATAAAAATACAATAAGAATAAGGGAAAACAGAAGAGGGGGGAACACTATACTGATGTGGGGATGAAAGTGTAAGAATAGTTTGAACTGCTGATTTCCTAAGATGGGGATGGACAACAGCAGCTCTAGCAACAAAACCACCCATAGAGTGACCAACCAATATCACACTTTTGGGCAAGCTCCCAGAATTTGCAGCACCTTCTCTTGTTCGAGCATCGTAAGACACTTTATATTGATCCAAAATCTGCAGAAGAAGTTTCATCTTAAGTATTGAACGAAGTGATGAATTCAGGAATCACTGCCTCAAGCAATGTAAAATCAAGATAGTCAGATAAGTAAAAACTTCAGAGATAGCACCACATGAGGAAAGAAAGTAGTGCATGGCACAAGCCTAATAAGGCCTACGGTAAACAACTTGAAAGCAGAGAAGAATGTTGTTCAGCGCAACAACGTAGTCATCCAGTTATTTCTTACCACACATGATGATAGAAAACTGAAATCAATATAAAAAGTATGCCTGTACCAAGACATTGAATGACTAGAGGAAAATTTTAAGAGTGACCATTTAACCAAAATCAGTCTAACATGGCACATAATTCATTGGAGTTTAAGTCCACTGGTACACAATAACAAGAAACGGAGCTTCAGTTCTTGGAGTTTGTTCACTCCATTAACGAGAACAGACTGACAGCACATTGATGACAAGCACAATTTAAAACAAATCATCCATCTACAAACTATAAGAAAACAATTTCAATTCTAAATATTACAAGCAGGTCATATTTATCCAATATTCATTTGTTTCCTTGGGATATAACCTACATACAATCTCTAAAGGAAAAAAAGTGAGATACCTTGTGTATAGCATATACAACATATTCAGCGTGTTCTTCCAGAATTGCACCATCCATTGCAGAATGCTCACCTTCAAGATCAACGGCAAACCAATCTAGCCTGCTAGTATACTGGTTAGGTAACTGGAAACCGGATAAACTTATATCTGCATCTCCTTCTTCGGGTACTAGGGAAGCTTCTTGGTAAAATGAATACTCAAGGGGACCATTTTGATATGCCCTATCAGATTCTGCTGCCAAAGACCGCACCTATTATGTGTTCATAGAAATATAAAATTTTGGGCAAAAATAGTACCAAGAATGTTATAATAATAAAAAAAAAAATTATAGAATAACCTGAACAAACAATCATTATAAAATTTAAAACAATCATATTTCTCCACTTTTAGGAAGAAAAAAAATTAATTTTTCTTCTTATCCTGGTTTTTCAATTATTCTAATAAAAAAGGATGGCGAATTCTACTACCACGAGAAACTTAAAAATATCCGGATTTAAAACCATTTAAAAATAAATATGACCCTATATTCGATCAAATACCTTGGCCCAGCATGTGAGCAATTCCAAGGCTATGAAAATAGCTAGTTAGATATGCATATTTTTGTCTACATGTTAATCACACTACCTAATAAATAAAGCACTCAAGAATCAATCTCCTAAAACTAAACCAAATTCTTCCATAGGAATTAGAATGAATAATGAATAAATACCACAAATTCCTAAATAATCTTTAGATCATTAATTTAAATGAATGGTTTTAAATCGTGGTCTGCAACACCAATGTATTTGGGGTCTTGGCAGCGATCGCATCGCGGCTGCAATTGTGACCACAAAAGCAACCACATTTATCACAATTTTCAGCAATTCCAAGCACCGCAACATAACCGCAGCCACAATTTAAAACCTTGTCAAAATGATCCAGGTAATAATCATAAGTTCCCAATTTTAGCTGTTTGTTACTACCTACCAAATAACACAATATTTCCTAAACATGTCAAAATAGTTTGACCACTAACCATAAAACAAAACCAACTAACTACATCTAAATTCATAAAAGAAGAAAGAGGACCTTGCCTGTTTGTAGCTGCCGCCATTTCCCGGAATGAAAAGAACAGGCACACCACTAAGCTTTTTAACATGCTCCCTATAATCAATCTTTTTCCAACCTTCGTGATACAAATACAATCCATACTTCACCGGTGTAACACTTTCCATAGACGTAATAGGAATGTAGGTCGGATACATGTAGGTCATAACACATCCATTTGAAACCGGCTTCAATAAACCATACAAAGCAGCGAGGCAAATCCCTACCACCACAATAATCAAAACTCCAATCCTAATTTTTCCTCTAAACGTCGGCATTTTGAAACAATGTTTCACTTCGAAATCACTACGCTATTTGAAATCAAATTCACAGCTTCTACTCCAAAATCTCGAAATCACTGAACTCACACTAGCTCAAAATCTAAAAACAAAAGTTCCTCTAATGAAATCAGAACTTCAAATTCAACAAATACGAAAAAATATGTAATTTGACTAATCAACAAACTCATTCAACACCACCACAACTAGATCGCGATCCACGAATTCACAGTTGAATTTAATTCTAGTATCAACTCAAGATTCATACACTCATGGATCAAACAGATTCTGCAAGAAAATTCATATCAAATTTTCACAGTTAAACACAAGATCTAAATTTCAGCGCAAAAATCAAACTAAAAGAATAAATGGAAAAATCAACGAAAACTGAAAGTGAAAACTACTAATTCAAGAAATCAAAGACAAAAACGGCAACAGAAATAACAAGAGATCTCAGAGTGTGCTGTTCTCAAGTTCTCAGGTTCGAACTCTCCTGACACGGACAGTTACTTTCTTGATTGTCGTGTTGGATCAGTCCATACAGAGCTTTACTCTGAGACTCGGACTCAGATTAGTCGGTATTTGGATCGGATACGAAGTTTCTAAAAAAAAGAATAGATAGATCTGAAACAAATCGAAGTAGAGAGAGATATATTACCGAATGGTGAAGATGAGGAGAATGAAAGAATTGGCGTTAGAGTAGCGAGGACGGAGGGTGCAACTGAAAGTTGTTATTTATATATATGAATGGAAGTTGGAAAAGGAGTCATGTGAGAGTGACAGAGTCAATATTATAGGAGTTGATGAATCAAGCTACTATTATTATTTTTGTTATAATAACTGATTTGGGTTCTGTTTTTTTTTAATTTATTTTGGTAATAACTGATTATTTGGGTTATATTTATTTTTGATAAATATTTATTGTGATTTGGGATCGATATGGTTTCCTTAATATATGTAATACCGTGTAAGGTAAAGGCATTAATATGCGACGCAAATATATTAATTAATGCGTTACCGTGACATTTTACCCAAGTTTATTCTTTTTTTTCCTTAACTAGAGATTGCCCAATTCACTTTTTTTTATATTAATTAATGTTAGATTTGCCCAAATCTATTTTTTCGATTTTGCTTTTTACAGATGCTAAAAACATCCAAATGGATCATTAAAAAAACATCCAAAATGGTAGTAAATTGAAAAAAATGTGTCTCTTGTGGAGCTACATGTACAAATGCTTTTGGAATCACTTCAACTCTACACGTCTACACAAAAATCATTATAAAGAATGAAAAAAAACTTAGGTATGGTTTTTAACTAAATTTATCATTATTTTTTTAAATCCATAATTTTTTTTAAAGTTTGATTTATCCAAAAATATATATTTGTACATAAGTTTTGTCCTATTATAAAATGCAAAAGTATGAGAATTATCAAATGTGAGATGGTGAGATCACCACCCATATATCTTTTTT
>Ga0315915_1004388_pt1 | contig 17826 bp, 13 predicted proteins | sample MpolbnodulesMG_FD_207738 | JGI IMG/M metagenome (GOLD analysis project Ga0315915, IMG submission 207738) | Medicago polymorpha root nodule microbial communities from Los Angeles, California, United States - branched nodules | ecosystem: Host-associated > Plants > Roots > Nodule | place: USA...
TACTTTAAAAAGAAGTAAAGATATCCCATCTCATAAATCCCAAGAACAAAAGAAAAATCATTAAAATAACAATATTAATAATCAAACCTTTTCAATTATTTTTCTTGTCCACAACTATTCACACACAACACAAGTTGGTACTTCTTAGAAGCTAATACTAAGAAGCAAAAGGTGTTTTTTTATGCTGTCTTTGTAACATCTTCCTTGCAAAAGGAACCATCACCACGACCACCATATCATGAGCATCTCCACCACTGTTTTCTCTGAACCACTCTTCAATTTCAAACTCTCTCACTGCCACAGATTAGCTACCATTCACCGTTTCAAGCCAAATTCTTCACACTCTCTCTCTTCCACTTCCAATATTATTAACTATGGTTCTTGTTCTTGGACATTGAAGCCACCCCATAAGTTTCTCTCTCCAAAATTTGAAACTTTTGCTACAAATACTGATACCCTTCAAGAGATTCAATCTTCTGATGATGTCATTTTCAATCAGACTCATCCCATCAACAGAATTGAACTGGTATATAATATATCACCTTTTTGGATTGGAACTTTGTTTTTGGTTTGTAGAGAATATTCTGGAAATACCCAGATGAAAAATTTATGATTTTTATAGTGGAAATTGTGAAAATGTTGAAGAGTGTTTGAATTTTTGTTTTGTATAAATGTGGTAAAAGTTTGGATCAGATTGATTATTTTTGGTAGATTGATCAAATGACACTAACCAATTGAATAGTCACACACAAGTGGGGATCAGTGTTCACACTGGTCACGGCATCCGGTCTAACAATTTCAGCTTTTGCCAGAGCTAGGACTTTGTGGATGTATTAGATTGATTATTGTTGTTGTGATTATATTATTTGATTTTTGAGTCATAACGTTTTTTTTCTTCTTTTCTGATTTTGTAAAAGTTTCATGTTTGTACTTTTAATTTCCATAAAAAAGAAAGTCACAAAGTACATTAAATGCAAAGATCTTTTCTCCTTACTTTTTTGAAAGGGTTTTTATTAATATTTCCTACTTATTTTCCCTTTTTATTTTAGAAGTAGAAATATATAGTTTGGTGTTTGGCATTGATGGATTTTTTTTGTCTTACTTGAAATATAATCTGCAGGTGGAGGGAAAGGTGTTTATAAGATTAGATCAAGGGAATGATTTAAAGAATTCAGAGCTTATAGTTGGATGCAATCTACCAGGAAAATGGATTCTTCATTGGGGAGTTTCTGGTGTGGATGATGTTGGAAGGTAAACCATGTTAAATAATAAGATGGAAGAACTATTTTTTAAATCGTGAATTTAATCTTATTATGAATCCTAAGATACATAATAAGATTGAACATTAAACATTCAGGTCGTAATCAGATGACAAAAGAAAAACTATGGGCTACACAAAGTTGACAAAAGAAAGTAGTTTGATACAATAAGTTTAGGTAATGTACTAAAGATTTGTTAGAATGAATCGAGAATAGTTATAGTGAGTCAGAATTCATCATAATGAATTGGAATTTAAGACGAGATTCATTTCTAAAAAGATACACACTAGGGATTTGTATCGATTAGGTCCAGTTTTTATTGAATCGAGATATAACTCGTATGTATCGTAAGATACTGATAATCATGTGTGAATTTGCTTTTAGTCTAATTTTGTGATATCTTGCGATTGTACTTTATTTGACATCATATCAAGATCTAAATCATAATGATCCAATGAAGATGCTTACAGTGTAAATCTTGCTTGTGCAGTGAATGGGATCAACCACCCCGTGATATGATACCTCCTGGATCTATTCCAATAAAGGTAGACAATAGTTTCATGACTTCTCGTGATCTCACATTTGACACTTGTTGATTTTTTCCATGTAAAATGTTTGAGTATGAAGTGAAAATTTCAGGACTATGCAATAGAGACACCTTTGAAGAAATCATCAACATCACCGGAAGGGGATACATTTTATGAAGTCAGGATCGGTTTTAAGCCTAGCAATGAGATTTCAGCGATTAATTTTGTTCTCAAGGTTTATGTCTATACAGTTAGCAATTGGATGTAGTTTGTCTAGGAATCTTGTAACAAAAAGAAAATCATTATTTTTTTTCCTCCATTGCAATCTGGGTGCTCTTGTCGATGCAGGACGAGGAAACTGGTGCTTGTTATCAACACAAAGGAAGAGACTTCAAAGTTCCTCTGGTAAACTATCTTAAGGAGGATGCTAATTTAATTGGACCTAAAACAGGCTTTAGTTCGTCTCAAGGTGATTTTGAAATCACTGCATTATTTTTGCTTCTGCAGTAAACTCTATTTTGTGTCGCTCGCTTAAATTTGCCCTATATCATGGTTTTATTTTCTTTTATGGTGTGAAATCAATCATAATCCTATGATACATTTTATCTCATAGTTCCAGTTGTTTCCTGTTTCTATATATTGCTTTCAAGTTCTGTAAAAGAGTAACGTTTACATAAGATATTTACAAGTACAGAACAATAGAGTGAACTGCCATTAAAAATTAGTGCATCAAAGAAAAGGGGAGAAAGAAGAAAATGTAGTGAAAACATTTGATATGGTTGATCTCTATTTCTCAGAAGAAAGAAATTTGCTTGGATCCTGACATTAATTTGAATTTTAATCTTTGCGTTGATAAAAGCTTGGAATAGTGAACCATTTGTCTTCTCAATTTTCAAAAGATCATTAATCAAGCTTATAAGTCAGTAACACTCTTTTTTCCTTTTAATCAATTTATTTACTCCTTTCAGCTTTGTCCTCTCAACATTTATTTAATGAGCTTAAACTGACGTACATTTCACGGTTTTTCCTCACTCATAGGGGACATAGGGCAGATATCTAACGTTATCCTGAATTCTGAAGCAACCAATGACAAAGTTCAAGATAGCAGCAGTGAATCGGAAAATCCAAAAAAGGAAAATAGTCAAGTAGAAGGTTTCAATGTAGAACTGCCTTTAACCAAGGAAGTTACTGTCAATAACTCTATCAGTGTCTCCATTAGGAAATGCTCCGAAACAGCTAAAAATATTTTGGATTTAGAAACGGATATACCAGGCGATATTTTCCTTCATTGGGGAGTTTGTAGAGATGATTTAAGAAGTTGGGAAGCTCCACCTGCTCCTCATCCACCACAAACTGTAGCATATAAAGAAACAGCTTTGCGAACTCAGTTAAAGGTAGTGGTCCGTTTTTCGTTTTCTATATTTTAGCACTTTTCAACTCTATTGCTTCATTGGTGATGTTACTATACTTCCATAACCATAAGATTCTAGACCTGATTCTTCCGTACTTATTTAAATCGTAATAGATAAATCTTATAATATGGTATTTTACCTTCTATCTTCCTCATTTATATGCAAAATCTCTCTTAACATTTAATTGTATTTATTCCCCTAAAAAAATAAAAAATAAATTTGATTGTATTTTTAGTAAATTTTAAATTACATATTAAGATTGGTTCCTGTATTACTTTGTGTTCTTTGACATGTTTGCTTGTCATTCTGTTATGTAGCCAAAAGGAAGTGGAGAGGGAAGTTCAGCACAAATCTCTTTGGGAGAAGAATTTTCAGGATTTCTTTTTGTTCTTAAGATAAATCAAAATTCATGGTTAAATAACAAGGGAATTGATTTTTACGTCCCTCTCTCAACTTCCGGTAGCTTTGTTAATGGCAACAGAGAGGATCAATCGAAAGTTGTAAAGAGTGAAGAGGCAGGCGAAGAGGAATCTAACTCTGAATTTACCAATGAAATAATAAACGAAATAAGGCATTTGGTTACTGGCATTTCATCTGTGAAGAGACGAAAAACGAAATCCAAAGAAGCTCAAGAAACCATTCTTCAAGAAATTGAAAGACTGGCCGCTGAAGCCTATAGTATCTTCAGAACCTCTGTTCCAACTTTCTCCGAGGAAGCTATTGTGGAATCCGAGGTTGTTTTGGAATCCGAATCACCTGAGTTGCCTCCAAAAATCATGTCGGGAACAGGCACAGGGTATGAAATAGTATGCCAAGGATTCAATTGGGAGTCTAATAAATCTGGAAGATGGTACATGGAGCTTAAAGAGAAAGCTAAAGAACTTGCATCTCTTGGCTTCACTGTGATTTGGTTACCGCCACCTACAGACTCTGTTTCGCCCGAAGGATACATGCCAAGGGATTTATATAATTTAAATTCTAGGTACTTGATTAAAATCCCTTAAAGATCTCATTATTTCATAGTTGTTTATGTCTACGAAGCACAGACACAAACATGAACACTGCGAGATATGTCGACACCAGAAATAATTTAAAAAAGTAGAATAATTTAATGTAATCACATATGTCGTGTCCCTGTCTGACACCGATATGTCTTGGACACTGGACACGGTTTCAATGTGAAGTGTCGGTGCTACATATGTCACTTCTCTAACTCTTCAAATATTTAGATACAAGACCATGTGTTAGGCAAATTGCTTAGACCCGATAGTATGTGGTATATGATAAACTTTCAAATGTTATTATCATTGATTCACTTGAGTAGCATGCAATGTTCTATCATGTGGTAATTTATACAAGAGTAGGATGTAAGGTAAATCATACATCTTTGCAAACAGGAACTTTTGATATTAACTGTTATTTTATATCTCAGGTATGGTACCATTGATGAACTGAAGGATGTGGTGAAAGAATTTCATAAAGTTGGAATCAAAGTGCTAGGAGATGCTGTTTTGAATCATCGTTGTGCCGAGCATCAGAATAAGAATGGTATTTGGAACATATTTGGAGGTCGTCTCAACTGGGATGATCGTGCAGTTGTAGCTGATGATCCACATTTTCAGGTTTGTTTGTGAGGGTTTTTGATGTGTATTTTGCTCTTCACTCTGCCTTTCTTATATTGTCAGCAACATGTCTAGTTCCTTTTTGTGGTTGAAGATCCATGGATTTCGGTTATACACTTGTACTTTTCCCCCACTCCAGTGACTAAGAACCTTTGATACTTTATGTCAAAACCCGTCACACATTTTCAGGAAGTAGATATATTGTGTGCTTAATTCTTTGTTTCCCTAGTAAATGAAGTGGAGTGCATTTGAAAGCTATTTATTGAAATTGAACTGTAACAATTTTTTTATTTATATCTTCTTTATTGCCTATCATATCATTTTATGTTGTTAAACTTCTTGCGATTGAAATTGAAGTCTTCATGAACACCACATTTACTTCAGGACGAACAAAATCTGACAATATCAAAGCAATTGAAAGTTCGTTTTGTTTGTAGCTTACGTAATATGATACCACTGTCTTTCTATGTAAATCTGATATATATTGGTAATTGAATATTCTTGCTTCTATACAGGGGAGGGGCAACAAGAGTAGTGGAGATAGTTTCCATGCGGCTCCAAACATTGATCATTCACAGGACTTTGTGAGAAACGATATTAAAGAATGGTTATGCTGGTTAAGGTTTATATTCCAAATTCTCATTTTCATTAGTCCAAAATGTTGTGTCAATTGAAATTATAATCAATCAGTTCGTATATTATATTCATATTTTATTTCGGGACAGCTTTCTAGCACCCTCTCTCTATCGCTTTTTCACGTGCCTTTCCTGTCCTTGCTGTGTTTTAGACCTCACTAACTCTGTATTGTGTCGAGATTTTCTAGCGCTTGACATTATGCTTTCATCAGAGCCTCCACACATTGGCTCAAGCTCCTAGACTTTGTCAGCCGCTTCTACGACTGTCTCCTCTTATTTCCAGATCATGTAGCCAGTCCCCAGAATCTGTCTAACCATCCTTTCTTATTCACATCTGGCTCATATTCCTTTCACGTGGACGAATCAAACATACATTGTCCATGACTCTAACCAGCCCTGTCTTTCAACCTATACACATTAAAGAATATTATTTTGCAATAGAAGAGTATTACAAATTACAAGAGTTGTATCTTTTTCTAATTCTGTGTCATCTTCAGAGAAGAAATTGGATATGATGGATGGAGGCTTGACTTTGTCAGAGGATTTTGGGGTGGTTATGTAAAAGACTACATGGATGCAACCAAACCATACTTTTCCGTGGGAGAGTACTGGGATTCCCTCAGTTATACATATGGTGAAATGGATCATAATCAAGATGCACACAGGCAGAGGATCGTTGACTGGATTAGTGCTGCCGGTGGTACTGCAGGTGCATTTGATGTTACAACCAAAGGGATTCTTCACTCTGTGAGTACTCAACTTGACAGTTTCAATAATTTCTCTTCAAACTCACTCTTCAATTCTATGGGATTCTTTGAATAGTGTATAGAACTCACAAGAAATGATAATTTGACAAAGCAACGTGTTTTGAGATATACTAGTTTCACCAGCTTATTGGAATTCGTTTACAATCTTTTTGTAGCAAGACAACAATTTACTATGTTTCTTGAGCTTTTGTTTTTTCCCCAATAACAGTGAAGTTACAATGACAATGCTTCTTCTAGTGAAATAATTGGATTTGCTGCAGTCACAAATTTCATGTATTCACAGAGTCGGCACATCAGTGGTAGTTGGATTAGACTGTCATGAGTTCAAATCCTAAACAGGGCAGTTGTAAAATGATCATTAGTGCTACCTTTATTAATAATAATAATTTTAAATTTGTTTTTGAACTGAAACTCACTGCACCTCTCTAAGGATACTTAAAAATGAGCAGACAGAAGTTTACGCTGTTACCATTTTTGCTTTTTACTAGACAAGTCTGTTTATTTTGCAACCTACTACATGAAATTTCATAGGAATTTGGCTCCTTTGTAGGCATTGGAAAGATGTGAGTATTGGCGCTTGTCGGATCAGCAGGGAAAACCCCCTGGCGTTATGGGATGGTGGCCGTCTCGTGCCGTTACTTTTATAGAAAACCATGACACTGGTTCTACACAGGTTTGGACTTCTCCTTTCAAAATTAGCTTCGTAATTTTTGATTGGAATTATTCTTTTTGATCGACTGTGCTTCACCTTTTGTTTTGAACAATGCCGCAAGTAAAACTCGAGATTCTGATTTGGCAGGTTCTTCTAAATATCTTAGACCATTTTTGTAGATTTATAATATGTACATGTAAATCCATTATAGTGTAATTATAAACATTTTCAATAGTTTTTTGTTTATATAATTAGTAGTTGAAAGGGCTTTTGTTTTTATTCACTCTTATAAATGTTCATTGGATAAGCATAATATCATAAAGCAAAATTTAGAACTAAAACCATTTAAATACTGTTTTGATGCGTTAACTATCATAAAATTTCTTTTGAAGGGTCATTGGAGATTTCCCCACGAAAAAGAAATGCAAGGATATGCTTATACTCTTACTCACCCAGGAACTCCGTCAGTGTTCTTTGACCACATTTTTTCTCACTATAAAAATGAAATAGCGGCACTTCTCTCTATTCGGAAACGGAACGGGATCAACTGCAGAAGCACAGTGAGTATCAGGATTTTTGTATTATATATCACTTAGCAGCGTTTATGTGGATATTTTCTGGGTGGATGATGATAAACTTCAACTATGCATGTCAATGTGATAGAAACTCAATCAAAACTGAAATATCTAATTTAATGGTTTGGCCGTAGCTATGTTTTTGGTGCTGGGAGATAAAACACGAAAAACATAAGGCCTCGTTTACTTTGTGCAAAACATATTCTATTTGTTTTCCTAAAAGTTGTGTGAATTTTACTTACTAACAAGGAGATACTAGACTCTTGAAGTGAACAATTGTGTGCGTTTTTTTAGAAACAATGAAAATACCAAAAGAATTGTTTTCACCATTTACAAAAATAAATCATCCCTACAACTAGCAATTCACTTCAAGAGTCTCACATTTTCTTATCAGCAAGTTAAAATGAATACATATTTTAGGAAATGAAAATAGAAAATATTTTCACAAAGTAAACGGGGCCTAAATTTTTTCCTTGGTGTTATGGAAACCATATGCATGCTTAGGGCCTACTTGATATGAGAAAATAATTTCTGTTTTCTTTTTATGATTTTACTTTTATTTTCAAAACCCTCTTCTTATTTTCAATCTGTTGCCTATTTTCAAAGATTTATGAATGAAACCGCGAAAACAACATTTTCTCGTTTTCACTATTTCTTGGACAAATAATGTTTTTTTATGATTCTCATAATCAAACTCTGAAAATGTGCTTTAGATGGTCAGTTATTTGTCAAAGTGATGTGTATGCACATATGAACATTGATATTGATATCACTGGAACACTTACACACCTTTCTATTTTCATGTTCAAGGTTAAAATTACCAAATCAGAAAGGGATGTTTATGCTGCTATCATAGACGAAAAAGTTGCTATGAAGATCGGTCCTGGTCATTATGAACCACCTAGTGATTCCCAAAAATGGAAATCAGCTTGGGACGGAAGAGACTACAAAATTTGGGAGCTGGAGGAATCATAATAATTTTATTTTACATCTTATAATATGTATTTATTCCTTTAGAAAATCTTCTTGTATATCTCATTGCCTTACCATAGGCTTGTTGTATAATTGGATGATGGTGTCAGGTGTAGCAAGCTACAATTTAAGTGAGTTTGCTGCACATGAGCATCATTATAGAGAAGGTTGCAGAGGGTTCATTTCAGCTTAAGTCTGGCTCATCTGAAACTAGAAGCCTTCAAATCAATATTTGAAATTGAATTGTATCATATTTACTATGTTTACAATTCATATATTGTATTTAGATTATTGTGACAAAAAGTGTATTGAACAATTGGCATTTATAGTACATAAGCCATAGACTTCTGAAGTAATTGATGGGTCCACCTAAGAACTGATATACTGTTTGGAGGAGTGTTAGTGGTGGATTTTACTTTGAAATTATATACCTAATGTCTTAAAGATTTTACATGAAGATGTAGTTGTAACCTAGGGATTATGTTTATATGTTGGTTTGTGAAGGGAGTTACATCCGGGCTAAACCCATACTTCTCACTCACATGTAATATCCCAACAATCTCTCGCTCAAATGTGAGCAAATCATTCATATGAGATGCTCTACTTCAAGCCGGAGTTTTATCATTCACATGTACTAATTATACCATTATTGGGTCACAACATCAAGGGACACTTGTCTGACCACCAAATTTTAGAAAAGCTTTCGATATAAGAAGTTGGTACCTTTAGTCAAATCTTTGACTAATTAATACCATTGTTGAGTTGCGAGAAATGTCCAAATCATTGAGAGATTATCATCTTGAGCTAAAAAAGCAACATCACAAATACTTGGGATAACTCATATTCACCTAAAATTGTAAGACATAAGTATACGAGTTCTCTCAACATATGTTTTTCAATATTTACATTTCAATTTAACGTGAGAATTCTTGTTCATATTCGATACTCCTATATATTATATCATGCTAAAACCATCTATTAGTTGATTTTAATTACATAATAATACAAAAATTGTGTTTATAAAATTCTTTGCGTTCCGTCAAAAAAAGTTATTCTAACATATGTGAAAGTCCGTCAAACTAAATTCTCCGTGCGCGCAACAATGGAGACTAGACTTTGAGTCTTTGCTGCATACCCAAAACTAGATTCAAATCAAGACTTTTAGTTAAGCTAGAAGAGACTCGTGTCATCTCATCTAAGCGCTCATGAGTTTCGATGGAAGGGTGTAAAAAGTGTGTGTGGTTTTTGATTTAATTTTTTTTTATTAAGTATACTTCCGGAGACATGTTTGGATAAGGAAAAAATAAATTCCCATTGAATTTTAGCATGTGACTGTGCATTACGAATTAAAGTTCCTTGTCACTAGGAGGATAAGCAGCCATTTTATTTCCATGTATAATTTGGCAAATAACCATTTCCTTTTTTAGATTTAGATGCTAAGAATGAACACCTATTTTTTTTTATGGCTATGACAAGGTCAATGAAAATCCACTACAAATTTTGACCTAAAAAATGTTCATGGTCAAAGATAAGTAACCCGTTTATCTAGCCTAATGTTTCTACAACATAATCCAAATTTGGATTTTAATCTTGATGTATAAATACCTATGCAACAATGAAAACATAGACAGGGATCAAATATTATCAATTATAAAGTTTCCCTAAGAACAAGTGTTCTTTCTTTTCATTTTGTTGGCCTCGGGGTTAACTTCATATGATTTGAAGTCCAAACCCCTTTTTTTGGTCAACATAAAAAAACCAAAAAACTAAAAAAAATGGCAAGATCACTTGACATTATTCTTTTTGTGCTTTGTTTGGCAATTCTTACCCCTACATTGAATGCCAATAAATTAGAGAATAATGAGTACTGGAAAGAACAAAGACCAGAGTTTGATTCATATTGGCAAGAAAGGGCTAAGGTTGCAAAACAAGAGAATAAGGCTGCTTATTTTCCTGATCCTTATGCTATCTCTGGAAACTTTACTGCTTCTATTTCTGAGTGAGCATTTTTCTATTTACATCTTATCCTTATCATATTTATAACACATTAAATTTCATAAGTTAAAAATTGTGCATGTTTGGTTTTACATAAAAATGATGCAGAAACAAAAAATTAAATTTGATATTGTTGAGTATTTTGCTATTTAAGATCTTACCCTATCATATTCATGACACATTCAATTTTATAAGATAAAAATAGTGCATGATTGTGTTTATGTAAAAATGATTCCAGAAACATAAAATTAATTTTAGAGGAACTTTTCCCACCATTTCATAAACTTTGATCTTGTCTAGATGCACCATTTTCAATTAGAATGGTGCATCCGAAGAAAACGATGTGTTTTTGTCTGTCCGAAACGATGCAATCGGGCAGAATCAGTTTTTTACAAATTGTTGGGGGATAAAAGCATCTCTCAATTAATTTGGATATATTTCAGTGTTTCTATTAACGAGCTAGCGAGCGTTTTGCTAATTAAAATTTACACCATATCATATTCATAACATATTCAATTTCATAAGATCGACACGAGTAAACAATTCCTTGCACATATATCATTCTTTTACAAAAAATGCAATTCATTCTTACAATTTATTAAAACGGTTTAATAATTTATACATACGTTTGATCATAACCTAAAGTCTTTGCACAAATGTTTAAAATCTATCTATAGTATAAGATAAACTAAAATGTGATTTTGTTGACAAACAGAGTCATAGCCGCAAAGGACAGAAGAAGGAACTTGGGAGGACATAAAGATGATGGAAAATGCTTGGCCACAAATCCTATTGACAGATGCTGGAGGTGTGACCCAAATTGGGCTAACAACCGCCAAAAGCTAGCAGATTGTGTCCAAGGATTCGGAAGAAACACCCGCGGAGGTCAAGGCGGTCCAATCTATGTTGTCACCGATCCTTCTGATGACGACTTGATGAACCCAAAACCCGGAACCCTCCGTTACGCGGTGACACGTAACGGTTCCCTTTGGATCACATTCGCTCACAGCATGGCCATCACACTCCAACAAGAGCTTATTATGTCTAGTGACAAAACCATCGATGGTAGAGGCGTTGATGTTTACATTTCCAATGGTGCCGGTATCACCATTCAATTTGTTAAGAACATTATCATCCATGGAATTAAAATTTACGACATTCAAGTCCGAAATGGTGGTCTGATTAGAGATTCTGAGACCCATTATGGTTTTAGAACAAGGAGTGATGGTGATGGTATTTCCATCTTTGGTGCTAGTAATGTTTGGGTTGATCATGTTTCCATGAGAAATTGTACTGATGGTTTGATTGATGCTATAATGGGTTCCACTGCTATTACCATCTCTAACAGTCACTTCACTGACCACAATGAGGTGAGTTATTCCTTCATTTTTCGCCATTTCAAACTCGGTCCAATTCAATCTTTGGCCGAGTGATAGTTTTTATCAGCCAAAATTAAATTGGACAGAGAGATTTCAAGTTCTCATTTTTTTTTCACTAACACAAATTTAAAATCTCGAAAAGTATTATAATAACACAAATTTTAGTGTGTTTTTTTATTTAGTCCAATTCAATCTCGGTCGATAATATTTAATCGTTGGATCTAAGTTTGGAGATTTTTTGTTTGAGCTCCAACGGTTTTGCAGCAGCTGCACCGTATGAGCATTACACCATAATGAAATCTGTGGCAGGGTTAATTTTCCTTACTTTTGAGTATTTGTGATGCAATACAGGTGATGCTTTTTGGTGCTAGTAACGACTATACCGAAGATAAAATCATGCAAATCACATTGGCATTCAACCACTTTGGAAAGAGATTAGTCCAAAGAATGCCAAGAATAAGATATGGTTTTGTTCATTGTGTTAACAATGACTACACTCATTGGGAAATGTATGCCATTGGTGGTAGCCAGAACCCTACCATTATTAGTGAGGGTAACCGATTTATTGGCCCTAATAACAAAATGCTCGGCAATGACCTAATCAATTCAAAAGAAATAACAAAGAGGGAATACACAGAGGAGAGCGAATGGAAAATATGGCAATGGAGATCAGTCAACGACTTATTTTTGAACGGAGCATTTTTCGTACAATCTGGACCAGAGCTAAAGGACAGACCATTTTCAAGAGAAGACATGATTACAGCTAAACCAGGAAGTTATGTTGGAAGACTTACACGGTATTCTGGAAACCTACGATGCCGTGTTGGCCAACCTTGTTAGTTTAGGTCATTGCTACAACAAAGGCTTGGTAAAGGAGAAAAAGAAGAACGAAGAGCAATATGGAGTGTCCTAACATATTTTCTCTAAAAGAATATTTCATTTCACTTCAATTTTATTTTTGGTAGAGCATACTCAAGAAATCTTTATTTTCAATGCCACATACATGTACAAAAAACAGGAGTATTCAATATGAAATTTTTTCATTTGTTTTAGGCATAATGCCTTATTTTTCTCCAATGTTCTTTCCTTTTCTTTTGTAATTGTGTAGCACGTCATGGCCACATAGTTCAAGATTTCTCTTTTGGTGGTATAGTTTACTTAGTTTCATTAGGTTTGAATTTTTAAGAGATGGTTATGTTTCCCTGATTATCGTTTATTTTTTACTTTCATTGGGTTTTGGTATAGTCCCCCCAATTTATTTTTTATTTTTTTTGTATTTTTTCTTTTTATTCAATACATTGTGGAGTATTTACAAGTGATTCTTATAAATCAGCATTATAGAAAAAAATAGCATTATAGAAAGAAAAAAAATACAATATAAATCAGCATAGTAATTTTAAAGACATTATTATGAACAAAAGAATAATGATCCTGTTCTCAAATGAAATGAACTAGATGCTACTATGGCATCCAAAAAATACAGGAACATATATAAAATGTCAGCATATGCACATCAACTTGATTTAACCAGAGATCATTTTAAACATAGATCAAAGTTTTGAAAAATTAGGGCTTTAATTTTATAATTCATTTGTTCCGATCAATTCATGCATTTACTCCAATGAAGTAAAGGTTCCATTTCATCAATCATTAAAATGAACTTGCTAGAATTTAATTCAATCATCAAGCTCAAACAAGACTATGATTATTTATTGGCTAGCCTTAATTATTTTTCCTAAAAAGATCTAATGACCATGAGCACATAGTTTATGCATTAACACAAGTGGGCGTAAGACCTTGCAAATCCAGCAACGGGAGCGGATTCCCTCCTGTGAAAACCTTCTGCAGTTTTCTCCAGTTTAAAATCTAAACCATTAAGTACATTATCTCTCTTTATTTTGGCATTTAATTCCTCACATGTATTTATTATGTAAAGGCTAGGATTACACTGGACTCTCCAGTCACAGGAGAGGATCCGGTCCCTCCAGTAACATTGTGTACCTTTAGAATATACGGCAGGGACCTAGCATATCAAATGGTCATTACTTCGTTGAAAGGATTAAGTAATATAGTAGCAATGTCCGACGAGTAACTTCGAGCACATTGAGAATTTAATATCCCACCAAATCAAAGCTCTTAATACCAATTTTTGGCAAGGCAAGGGGAGCGCAAGGACCCAAACCACCGACAGATGTCGGCACTACATTGAGTATACGAGTCACTGAACTTATATATTCTTCCTTTAGTTCATTCATTTTCAATATAGGACTAGCCACTCACATTTGAATTCCAACACTTTTTTACCATAATCCCAAAATCTGAAACGACCATAGCATCTTCCGCTACCATCTCTCTATTTCTCGATCGGTGCAGCCTTGTGTGTCCATCTCGTTGTTTCTCAAATCAGAAATATTGAGTCTTAGCATCCTTCATTATTGCTGTCAACACAATGAGTGTTGGTTCAGACAATTAGACAAAGAACCTATGGGGGAACTAACAAATGAAATACCCAAATAAAGATAAATCTACAATAAACTTGCTAAGTCCTTGATATACAGTTGATTTTCATAGTTAATCCTCGTGAAAATGATACCTTACTTTCGCTCTATTACTTGTTATTGACTGAGTATACTTGCTCATGTTTTTGCAGAACAATCTCACCGATCAAGGTTCGCAGCAGAAGCTTGATGTTCTAGTCTCTGCTCTTAATGCAGCTTATGATGGAGACGCTAGTATCACATGACGAGGATCATTACCTAGTTTCGGATAGCTATGGTGTCTTTTGTAGTTTTATATTTTGGATATAAATAATATATGGTTCGATGTATTTCTATTACCCATGTGTTTAAGTTTAAATTTTTCGATACTTTCCGTGGAAAGAGATTTTAAATGTAAACTTCTTAACCAACAAGTCACCTCTATATACAAGTTGTAAACTCACAATTTATCAATCAATGAAACGCAGTTACAACTCTCTCTCTCTCTCTCTCTCTCTCTCTCTCTCTCTCTCTCTTCATCATCATTCTCTAATTTCACCATTTTCACCATAGTTTTATTCATTCTATTTGACTGCTTGTAATGCAAGTTATGTGTTAACAATTGACATCAAGAGTTCTTAGTTATGAGTCTAGGAAACTGATGACAGAGCATCATATGATATTTTTGGCTATGTTTTTAGTACTTTTCTTTGTGATTCCAAGAATCAAAAGATATTAGAGCAATGAAAACTGAAAAGCTTCAATCATATCTGAAAGCACATGAGTTTCTTGTGATTAAAAGAGGAGCATAGAGGTTTGTACAACAAACTTTGCAAGTACAAGTCACCAATAAAGATGGTTATGATAGGAATTCAAAGAAGAAATGTAAAGGAAAATTCAAGAAAGGTAACTAGTTCAATAATGGAAAGTCCAAGATTAATGACAAAGCTGATCATCCTCTAAGAGAGGAGGAGGTTCTGGAAACAATCACAATAAAAGAAAAGACTTTGATAAGAGAAAGATGCCATGGTATAATTGTGAGAATTTTGGATATTATGTCGATGAGTGTTGGCACACGAAAGATCACGAAAGATGGGAAAAAATGTCATACATGTGATAAAGCAACAAATATTGCCCAAGATGATTTTGACTCTGAAGTAGTCTTGCTAATGGCTACTACAAGTGAAAGATATCCTATGTGTGAGGATTTGTACCTTGATTTTGGATGTTCAAATCATATTACCGGACACAAGTAATGTCTCAACAATTTTGATTCTAGCAAGAAAACAAATGCCAGATTTGCAGATAGCAGGAATCTTGCAGCTGAAGGCATATGAGATATTGCTATCAGAAGGAGATAAGGCAAGAAAGCACTCTTAGAGAGAGTACCATATGTACCAGGAATTAAGTGTAATTTGACGAGTATAGGCCAAATTGTGGAGAAATGATCCTCTGTCAATGTGAATGGTAACACTGTGAAACTATTTGATAAGTAGAGGAAGCTTGTGCTGAAATCCACATTATCAAAGAATAGAACTGTCAAATGCAGCAATCAAATTGCAAAAGAAGTTTGCTTGCCAAGTACTATAGATGAAGATACTATCTGGTTATGGCATATGAGGTATGCTCATCTAAGTTTTAGAAGCCTATGATATTTGAGCTCATAAAACTCAGTATCTGGATTGTATGTTCTGAATGCACATAAGAAATAGTAATTTTATTGAGAGACAAGCAAATCAGGTAACCAATCGTCTTTGAAAAGCCTAAGAGATCAAAAGAGTCACTTGAAATTGTTCATTCTGATATATGTGGACCATTTGAGGTGCCTACATTAGGTGGATGCAGATACTTTATCACCTCTTTTGACGAGCATACCCGAATGTTATGGTCATATACTGTAACAGCCCGTTTTTCGTTAAACTTATTTTATTATTTATTTATGTGTGTTTATGTGTGCTTGTATGTGATTAATTGCCTCTGTGTGTATTTTGGTTGACATTATTAGAATTCGGTGTTAGAAGGGTATTTTGGTCATTTGGTGAGCAGGGGTAAATTAGTAATTTCAATGTGAGAATTATTTTTAGTGTGTTTAGTGGGAATTATATTTTTACCAAGTTACTAGTCGGTTGTGGTAATTAGTTAAGAGCCGATAACTATTCGATAACTTTTAACTGTAAGTGAGTAGAAACTTTGTAAATTGGTTAATGAGTGTTTTGAGCCCATTAAGACAGTAAGCCCAATTGTGTAGAGCCTATATAAACTCTAGCCATTAGAGAAAATAGGGTTTCACATTCATTTCATAAGTTTTTGAGAGAGGTAGAGAGAGAAAGTGCTAGAGGAAGAGAAAAAGGGTTTTGAAGAGAGAAGAACTATGAGAGCAAGAAAAGGGTAGAGATTCAAGGGGATTGGAGCTAAAGTGAAGCATAAGCTAAGTTTGTGAAGATTTGAGGTAAGGGGGCTAGTATTCTCTCATAATCTTTTGTATAATCTCTTTTCTACTTAAAACCCATAAGTGCTTATTTGTGAAAAGTGATTGTTGTGAATTTAATTGGTGAAATTCGTGCTTATGCTTTGATGTAATGTTTGGGTATGTGAATTTGATGATAATTAAGTTGTTGATGATGAAATTACATGCTCAATTATATATATATATATATATCTATATATATATATATCTATATATATCTATATATATATATCTATATATATATATCTATATATATATATATGTATGTATACTTTGTGTTTTTACTCAAAATTGGTGGAGTATGATATTGTTGTTGATGGGTTGTTGATGAATTCATATTCAATTGATGTTGTTGTTGTTATGAGATGTTGTTGTTGATGATTGAAACCTTGGGCAATCATAATCATAGAGTTGTGGTGTGAATTTGTGTGGTTTTTGAAAGTTTTACAAAAATGGGTCAAATGGTGATTTGTGATGGAATGATGTTTTGATTCAAGTTTTATATGAATTTGAGTGCCTTTTTATGTCTATAAACGTTTAGACAAACCTTGGGAACAAATTTGGGCATTGAGGATTCAAAATTGGGATTTTGGAGTGAAAATGGAGTTTTACCTGAGAGCTAACTGTCTAAGCTCGCCATGGCGAGCAAACTGGTGGCCATGGCGAGTGAAGAAACTGTCCAGCTCGCCATGGCGAGTGAATTGGTGGCCATTGCAAGTTGTTCAGTACATCAACTTATGTTTTTGTCGTTTTAAGGTTTTGGGGGCCGATCCGAGTTTTCTAAAATGCTTCTTTCAACATGTTTGATCGCTGTTTTTACTCTTTAACCTACTGGAACATCTTATGTTTTGGGATTGATTGACTTCTCTAAAGCTTCGGCCGCAGCCAGAACATCGTCGGGACCCTAAATGAATCTCATTTAGTAGGTTATAGGTAATTTATTTCACCTCCTAGAGAACTGATAAGCTCATAGGTTAAGGGATTTGTGTGGTAATCCAAGGGTTTCTCGCCAACCGCTATGGAACAGGCTTGTGAACTTTGTGAATTGAACTTAACTTTTGAAAAATGTCCAAGAATGTCGATTTTT
>Ga0315915_1004392_pt1 | contig 17818 bp, 3 predicted proteins | sample MpolbnodulesMG_FD_207738 | JGI IMG/M metagenome (GOLD analysis project Ga0315915, IMG submission 207738) | Medicago polymorpha root nodule microbial communities from Los Angeles, California, United States - branched nodules | ecosystem: Host-associated > Plants > Roots > Nodule | place: USA...
AAAGCCTATATACAATAGCATTCCTTCGACAACAAAAAAAACTAAGGGGGGTGTATTGGATTGAGATTTTAAAAGACTATTTTGGTAGAAAAAGTCTTTGAGATTTTAAAAGACTTTATAAGATTGTATTGATTCTATGAGATTTTAAAAGATTTTTTTAAAAGACTTTTTACAATCAAGATTTATAACACAGATTTTAATGGATTTATAATGCAGATTTTAATGGATTTCAATGGACTTTATGGTATTTTAGGATTTCAAATGATTCAATGAATTTTTACCAATGAAGTGATTATTGCTTTTCCGTTAAAAAAATGGTAAAAAAATTATAGCAAAGTGATTAGTTTTGACATTGAGTCAAGGAAGGATAATTCGATCTACATTTTGTTTGCCTAGCGACTCATTGACATCACGCAATCCCAACCCCCTATTTATAGCGGAGTAGCAACAACTTATGATTATCCGTGGACCAAGGGACATAACTATCTTTGTCTTTACAATTTTCTATGTTATTTTCTTGTTATGAATCTCGCATTTGATCACTAATATATATAAGGAACAAACTAATTTTTTTCTTTTTTGACAAAACAACGAACCAACTATTTATTTCACAAGAACAATTGTTGTTTCCTAGTTGTCAAGAGTATAGTAACTATATGAAAAAAAATTGGAAAATTAAACAAGCTTGTTAAACTATAAAGAGGCTAAAAAAAGCAATGAATTTCTGTTAAAATTAAACAAATCGGAAAATGAAAAATAGGCTAAAAAAACAAGAAATTGAAATGAAAAAAAACATGGCGTAGAGAAAAATCGGACAAAAAAAACAACAAATCATAAAAAGAAAATCAGTAAAAAAAACAAGAAATTGGAAACAAAAAACATGGCATAGAAAAAGACAAGAAATCATACAAGAGAACAAAATCGGTACAAAAAATAAGAAATTATAACAAATATATATAGACTTTTGATGAATTTAACAAAGAGAAAGAAAGAATCCTTAAAAATAAAAAAAAACAAAGAGAAAGAGAAAGAAGAAGAAATCTGAAATGGACAAGATGATGGTAAACAAGGGTTTGGAGGAGAATGACAAAATCTCAAGGGTTTGTGTGAGATTGTTTGATGGGAGTAGTATTTATATTTTTGAATAAAAAGTCTCACAAAATCCACTTCATCCAAGAATCCATCGAAATCTATAGACTTTTGAATACCAAGAGACAATTTACAAGTCATGAGAAATCTCAATTGAATACCAAAGGAATTGGTTGCCCTGAAAAAAAAGTCATGATTGTCTTACTTGAATACCACAAGATTGTTTTATATTTTATAAAAGTCTTGATTGAATACCACCAGACTTTTTTATTTTAAAAAAGTCTTTTAAAATCCCTTGAAATCACAATTCAATACACCCCCTAAATACAATAGCATATTTTTTATAAAATATTTACATGCACATAGAATAGTTGTAAAGAACAAGACATTGATTATAACACAAATTGTAGAGCTTTTGTCTAACTCATAATATATTTTAACCTCTATGTTGGAATATCAACATCTGAAATACAAAATGCACAATCATCATCTGCAATATGCCAAAATTATATTTTGGGGAGACAATGTGATGACTTTCAATGAAAGTAACCAAAAGATAACCCCCCACTAACCTCCTCCTTAACTTTCTTTTCTTTCTCCAACTATATTTTTCATATTTATTCTGCAATAGGAGTAAATAACCATTTACAATAATGAAAATACCAATAGAAAATGATTGAACTTCTGATATTCCCCCACATAAAAGATCAAGTGTTTCAAACTAGATGCTATCAATAAACTAACCACTAAAGTTCCGAGTTGGAGGTGAGTCAGAAATGCAGACGTTCCCCCGACATAGTGGGCATACCCTGTGTATAATTGAAGAGGTTATATACATACAAAGACTCTCGAGGCAAGTAGAGTTGCATTAGAATAAATTGTAAATAACAATTATTGCATATGAAGAGAATAAAACAAGTAAAACGTGACATTCTTTTTAAGGTAAAGAATCCCAATATCATTAGAGGAGGACAACTACAATGTGTGCTCAAAGTGACGGTCAACAATGTCTCGTCTAATAATATTGGGATTCTCTAATTCAAAAAGACGCTTACGTGTTGAAATAGTTTGGTTATAAATGGAGATTGTATTCATAATTGTTGTGTGCATATCTTGAATTTAATTGTGAAAGAGGGTCTAACGTCAAACTTTTAGATTGCATGTGTTGAGCAACGAAACATTGAATTCAAGGGTTTTGTCTGCCAGATAGTCAAACAAGATGAAACTCAACATACTTAATCTTAAAGCCTGTGCTAATAAATGAGAAAACATTTGAAGAGCTTGAGATACAAGATAAATATGTTGCCTAGTTAGAAAAGGGGGTAGGTGTCCCATGATTGAAAATATGTATGCTATAAATTTTTTGCTTTTGAAGTTATTTTATGCAGATGTGCATGCATCTCTGGTTCCTCATACGTACACGTAATGGTGCAAATGTGTAACTCTAGTTAGTGATAGATGAAATCTTTAGTTTTTTTTCCATGATAGTGAAAACCAACGGCATTTGATATTAGGGATTCAGTCTAGAATAGATTAAACCATGTATTGATCAGTCATATATTAAGGTGCATGACATGGTTTGGAAAGAAATAGTATTTACCAGCATTGCATTGCATTCCATTATTATAAGTTAGTTATTTTGCTTATATTCAAGCACGGATAGAGTAGGCCATAAGGTCCAGCGAGATATGCTTAATTCAATACAATAGTAAAATGGCATGATGATTAAATGGAAAAGTAGAATGCATAAATTTGAAATTTTAATTTAACAAGATAGTAAACAAGAAGGAAATCTGGATATCTATTTTCTCATACCTGTGAATCTCCTTCAACCATTTGTCTATGCATGTTCTATGAAATTCATGATTGCAAGGCAGAACTCGCACGCTGTCTCCATCCTTATACTCCACAAGGCATATATAGCATCTGAGAAATTATAAGGTTAGCATTGGTAACAGTAAAATACCGCTATTATAATCAAATATTAGTGAAATACCTACACTAAGTAAAGATTAGAAAGATAATAGGTCCGCAAACATACATGCACACTAATGAATAAATAGGCACGATGCACATACATATGAACACAATGCAAGTGATAACAAGTTACACCAATTACAAGCGATAATGGCACACACTATTTCACAATACTTATATTTCCATGATAAAACTTTACAACTTTCGAAAAGGAATATTGTGATAAAAGCTAGTGGACACCATTGCATCTTCTTTTTTCTTTTCAAAACTTGTGTTGCAGTGTTAGAATAGTAACATTTATATTAGAATTTTAACATTTCAGTATGTAGTCAACCCCTTATATTTTAGCTGATCTGATCAGAATAATTAGTTACTAATCCGCTTTAAATCCTCCAAATAGCGGTAAACTCAAATACTTACTGTGTAGCATCTTCTTGATGCTTATGCAACTTCTCAAATACCTTGATAGGCAATGACTCCACAACATTGATAGGTGCGGGAACAGATCCAATAGAAGATACAGACGGATGGGAAGATAAAACCACAGATTGCTGGTGAATTTCATCCAGAACCTAATTAAAATATGTACAAAAGATTCAAATTGTATAAATAATATTAGTAATGTTGATCGAAATATTAACCATTAATAAAGTTACCTCAAATAAGGCTTCTGCAAGTACAACAATTCTAGATATGCTAGCTCTAGCACCAGTGTCATCATTTGAATTAGAGTCACGGTTTCTGAATCGACACATACAACGAGCACTTCTATGTTGACCTGACAAGATACATGATCTCTCATGTGCAGATTGATTTTCATACCGGCTACCCAACCTCTGAAGAGAACGGACCTGTGACCGTATTCTTCTTCTCCGTTCAAGGAAATTTTCATACCTACCTTCTCGCAATTGTGAGGTCTCAACACGATAGTTTTGATTGCTAAACAAGGAGTTAGACATGCTAGATAGAGGATATCTGGATGTAGAAGAACTAATAGCACTATGATCCGATGGTGACACTCTTGAATCTGCCTCCACTGTTTGCCTTAGAGTATTCTGAATATCGTCTCTCAGTTCTCTCTCTTGTTGCAGAGGGAAAAAGGTAACGTCAGATAATGTTGATCGACGAAGGACTCTGTCACGAAGTCTTCCAACACTTAAAGTTCGACTAAAACGAACGTTCTCTTCAACTTGTTCTCGAGCTCCGTTTCGCCGATCTAAATGTCTAGTCTCGGTATGTTCTGTCTCCGTTTGAATTCTCGGAGAAAATAAGTTTATCTCCAACTCATCTCTTGCACCAATGCCACCAATGCAAGGCAAACCTGATCCTGAGGCATTTGACCTTATATTAATAGGAGTATCTTCATGACACCGTGCTGTTTCATTTATGTTAATTAAACTGCTACAAGGTCCTGGATGTAGATTATGCTCAACATCATTGTCAAATATTGAGAGTCTTGTAGAAGAAACAGGACAAGGCCTCAATGACTTTGAACCAGTAAATATGCTAAGTCTGGAGCTTTTATTACCAGGAGTGATGCCAAACCGAGAAAGGAATCGACTAGTAGGATTCAACAAATTAGTTGAAGAAGCGTGGCCAGAGCTGCAAGTATTGTCACTGTCACCAGCTTTAACCTTTCTAAAAGACTTTGATTTCACCTCATCTGGGTAAGATAGATTGCCATTATCAGCATATGTAACATCACTGCCATTTACTTTATTCTGATCACAAATCGACAGAATGAGTTACAATTAGGACAACATAGCAATATCCCAATCAAACAAAATTGTCGTTAATACTAAACAGTCAGTCATATTCAAATGGCACTAATGGTTATTTTACTACTATCTCTAAGGGGATTTGAACTCCGTCTGTTTTGAAGTTACAAGGTTAAACTTTTACCGCTGAGTTGACACCTCAAGGACCAGTATTTGATAAGAAATAAAGAATAATATGATGCATTGTTATCCAAGCATAGAATTTACTATTCAGGTAAGAGATACAAAGCAGAATTATTTACACTAAACTAAGCATATATCAATTACCAAGTACCAACTCTTTTTAGTTATCAATTGCTAACCTATTCCTTCTAAAAAATAAGTGAGTGTATTCTAGCAAATTCCTATAGGAGCTGCTAACCTACACCTATTTATCTTTTAGGAGTATTTTAGCAGCATGCATCTCAAGGTGTATGTAACTACTTTTTAGTTATAACTTGCTAAAATACTTTTTGGAAACAGAAACAGCATGAAAATTAGAAAAGATATTCTTCAACATATAATTAATCAAACAGTGACAAAACCAAAAAGTAACATCCAAATCCTTAACAGGTTGGTCTAATCACATTACACTATCAAAAATCTAATCACATTATAAGCTTAATGAAGAAATAACAAGATAAGAAACAAGTTAAAAAAACAGTAACATTATGAAAATTAAGGAACAACCTGTTCCTCATTATCACTGTCTTGAGATCCAGAACATGTTCCAAGACAATGAGAATGAAACCCTTCTATTCCTTTAGAACTACTCTTCCTAGTGGCTTTGCTACTATTGGAACCCATGACCCACAACAAGAAAAAACTTCCAAACACCTTAAAAAACAAAACCCAGAAATCAAAATGCTGTCTTTTTTAGATTCTGGAAGATGGGTCAGATCTATATTGAAGTAAAATTAAACTACAACTGCATTGGTATGTAACAATGTGTTTCATGGGTGAAAGAAAATGAGAGGATGAAAATAAAAGGTTGCATTTTTATGTTGGTGATGATGGAAGTAGATGAGTGAATGAGACAGAGACAGAGCAACTTCAGTAGTTGTCAGAGAAAAAAATGTGTGAGAAAGCAGAGGAACAGTGGCATTTTTCTATGCCACGACTGAGATTCAAACTAGTTTTGGCATTTTTCTTTGGTGTAATCTACATCTTAGAAGTATCAAGAATATTTTTGTATTTAAAATAAAAATACCATATACATATGAGATACGTCGTAGATGTACGCGGATATACTATATCATAAGGAAGATAAGCATATAACATGGCTGCAACATTAACACTCTTTTCTTCTAATAATGAACTTGCATTGTTCATGCAAGAAATTAGAAATAGTAGCTTATTGTACCCAAAAAAAAAAAGTAAGCTTAATCATTTAGTTTAATTGTGATCAAGAGTTTTAAACCGTCAATAAATCACAACTATTCATTGGTATGAATCAAACATGAATATTGATATAGCTATTATGATTAGTGAACAAAAAATACTTACTGTAACAAATGATAATATATTTAAATTTAATCCAACTGCATTTGACTTTCTTTTGTTCATATTAATCTAACATTCAATGAATATATCAATTATCAAGGCATCAAGCTCTTAATCTAATGACATATAATTATATAATTGAACAATTGATACATATCCAACAAAACTCAACATAGTACCAGAGTATTCACCTTTGAACTTTTGAGGCAGTAACCAAATTAACAAAGTAGAACAATCAATTAGTGAAACCATGGAACGTACAATTTTATAAAGAGTTTAGTAAATTTAAATTGAACAATAATTGATTGCGCCTAGCACACAAGCTCAATGCAATGGCGCTTTCTCTCTTATTTTGCTTGCTTTATTTTTACATTCAATAATACTAATTTTTTATATCATAGGAATGAAAAATATATTTAATTAGTAGACTCTAGTGTACATTGCTGGGTATGATGCAGTTGCTGACTCCCAAACACGGTTCTGACAAGTAGGGTTGCAAGGGTAAGTACAATCTATCTCACGTGAAGGACTTCTTTCATAAAACCAGTCTCCTACTGCCTTTGCAACTGTCTGCAAATTATCAACCAGAGAAAATTAGTTTTTCAAATTTATATCAATCAAATGCCACAAAGAAACACTCGTAAAGGGGCGCGGATTTCTTGCAGTCATAGAAAATATGTTGCTTCGACGTCAAGTAATCTCGACCGATGAAGATTAGATAACTTGTATTCTAACTTCAATAAAATCGGCTTTATGACTCGAATACAAGTCATTTGATATTTTATCTAACGGTCGATATCCACGCATTTAGTTAGGAAAATTAAAACATGTTGTCACGAAGTCAAGTGATCTCAACCATTAGATAAAGATTAGACAACTTCTATTCTAACTTCACCAAACTGGCTTCATAATAAAACTCGAAATACAAGTCGTCTGGTATTCATCTAATGGTTGAGATCCTTACATGCGGGAAAACATGTTGTCACAGAGTCAAGTGATCTCAACTGTTAGAGGAAGATTAGACAGCTTGTACTCTGACTTCACAAAATTTGTTCATGATACAACACGAAATACAAGCCGTCTGATCTTCATCCAAGGAAAAGAAATGAAATGAAAGAATGCAGTCTCATACTTTATTGCCAACCATTGGAGAGTCACTTTTAAACCATGTTTCCTGCGGTTCTGTTTGGCAGTGGACATAGCAAGAGTCTATGAACATTCCATTAGATGGAGAGTTGCTTATAGGACTCAATGCCTCTAAGAATTGTGTCCTATAGTCTGCAAATAAATTCATTCATGAAAGTAAAGTTAGAAAACTACTGAAAAATCTTGCAGTAAACAAATCATATACGTAAGTATATATTGTCAAGACACAAGTGATTAGATCAGAAGATGTTAACCTTGCATTATATTTAGCTGCTCAGGTGAGCAGTTGTTTAGATTAGTCTTGCAGCTGCGCCATTGGCCGTCGGGATCAGCGTCACCAGGTGCCAAAATGTTCTTAATCTGAATCATAAGAAATTTCATTGTGATGCACTGACACTGACACTAGACACGATACTGACACTAACGCTGGTTCTACCTAAAATGATCATTATTTTACCACCCAATACAACCTATTTAATGTTACTAATTCATCTTTGAATTTAATCCACAAATTGATGAAAGAATATAAACATGGTTTAAGAAGTCTATATAGTGACAAAATTATTCAAAAGTAACACCATGTTGAAAAACAAATTACGCTTGTTGAATGACAAAAAATTTACCTGCCATGAGTCATATGCTGCGTTTACAATGAAGATCGGTGTTTGTATACTTGATGCCATATATTGTGGGAAAAAGCACTACAGGTTAATTCATAAGTATTAGAAACGCGCAGTTGAAATTGCGAAGCTATAAGATAAAATTACAAGTCAAACTTACCAGTCCTGGACTGAGCATCGAAGTGCACGATGAAGGCAAACTCTTTTCTGAGCCCTAAAACAATATAGAAAAACAAATAAGTCTCGGAATATTCGGAATCATAGTGAATTCGACAAAGTCACTATAAGCGAAAAAGGATGAAGTACATGTGTTGCAACAACTTGACTGTAGTAATCTTCAATGTAATGATCTCCTGAGATATCATTTCTGTTATACAACAACAACATAAAATCATTACATGATCTTTTGAATTATAAATATGTAAGGAAAAAGAGTGTCTAGAGGGAGAAAATTAAAGGAGCATACACATTAACAAAATAACCAGCATCTGAGACACATTTCACTCTAGTTTCATTAGGAAATAGTGCTCTAAATCCATCACAGTGTAATATAGTAGTTAATCCTCCAGCAGAACATCCAGAAAGAATAGCCTATAGTTACAAATTTTAATTAGTGATTGAAAAATATAATCATGAGGAATTAAAGAGTGGAAAATCATCAATTAATGTCATGTACATTTTCAGCATGATCCATTCCTTTTGCTAGTAACTCTTCCATTACAGCAGAAAAAATCCTTGCTCCTCGGTAGTATAAATTCGTTGTCTTATTTAAGTAACAAGTTATAAGAATATCATTAGATCATACATTAAAAAATAAAATTAAAAAACGACTTCAATTGTCCGTGAAATTTAAATTTAAACTTCTTCGGATTTTGCAAAACTTACTGGATCAACTTCTTCAACATCGCCGGTAAATGATGATCCGTCACAGTACCTAACCTTGACTCTATTCCAATTGTAGAAATCTGAAATTTATTAAAAAAAATATTGTTGGAAAGCTACACAAAAATTTTGGCTAACAAGGAAAGAACAGTGTATATTGATTATTAGCAAAGTAGACGTTATACAATACCTGGATTATATTGTTGGTTGTCACTTAAATATCCAGAAAAGTAAGTTTGCTCTTCCATTTCATGCGATGAACCTAATCGACTGTCCCTCCGATAAAGGCAATATGTGACATTGTGGCACCATCCACCTCCCTAAATTAAATTGTAACAAGAATCATACAACGACAACCAAATATTATTATACTAGATGGAGTCGGCAACATGGATCAGAAAATGTCATAAAAAATAAATAATAAAAACTCTCCATGGTTTAATGAAAGGGACCTCAATGTGAACAATCCAATTGTTAGCTCCTTCATCATGTCCTTCATCAAAATGATAAGCTGGAGGGCTTCCATCCAAACACACTGCACAAGAAGTAACACTTCAACTTCTCTACTATTATATACATAAACATATTACAAATATAAAATCAATAACTAAATAAATATATAAATAACACTAATTGAAACAGCAAAAGAAAATCCTCACCAGCTCCTTTCGATACTGCACTCTCGAGCCGAGTCAATGGAACATACTGTCCTTGTGTCTTTAGGAATAGCAGGGCACATAGTAGAGTACTTAACAATTTTATGATTCTTGAACTCTCCATTCAATCAAAAGAAAATGGAACCTATGCATAAAAAACAAAGGAAAATAGGTTGGCTTATTTTTAGAACCCTCACAAACAAGTGAAGAAAAAATGACCAAGAAGAAAATGCATTATTTTGCACAAAGTAGAAAAGAATGAAGGTTATAAACTAGGTGAACCTGAAATGTAAGGTAGGGTGGTGTAATATGGAGAGAATGAATGAAAGTGTGTTCAGGGTGGTATGTCTTATATAATAGTGAAAAAAATAATTAATGTGACATTTTGATATTATTTTTTACACAATGTGACCTATTGATATAAGCAATCATTAAGATGAAAATAAAATGACCTATTTGAGTAAGTTGAGAATAAAAGTTGGATAGGACCGTATAGATGGAGAATTTGCCGTTTGAGTTTAGTTTCTTTGGAGTTATATGCCATTTTTGATTTTATTAAGAAAGTGACACAAAAACGGTATTTTTCTGTTTTTCCACTTTTTTGCTCAACTTAGAAGCCAATATAGCATTTCAACACTCATTTGCTAGAAGAAATTATATACAGTGTAGTAACTTTCATGCTTTTGTTTTTTTGTACAAATAATTTTCATGCTTTTATTATGACATTGGTGATTTGTTTAACCATCGTTGCTCTTTCAATTATATTAAATCTTCGGTTAAAGAGTGGATTATCATGTCTACGCCGGTTGATTATGAATTCCTTTCGAATAGTATAGCTTAGTTTGGGGTAAATAGTGAAGCTGGCGGTACTCAAAATTGTGATGTTAGAAGGGAGGGAAAATATTTTTCTAAATCAATTAATTGTCATTGAACTAATTTTGTAAATTAAAGATATTAAAAAATATTTTTTTTAAATATATCAATTAATTGTCATTGAACTATTGTATGATTGTCTATCATGATATTCATTTAAATTTTTAAAATATCAAATATACATAAAAAAAATCTAAACTTAACCCTTTAAAGCTCTCTCATCCAAAACCTTCCAAAAAAACCTCCCAAACAAATTCAATAAACTTAATTAAATGGTCTCTCTTCTTGTTAATTAATGAATTTATTGAGTCAATTTAAACAAATATGGAGTCTTTCACGTGCATTCACAGCATTAGTATTTTTGAAAATTTTGAGTTGAGTCTAACTCAACTTAACAAAGTCGATTTATAAGGTGAAGATTTCTCTCACTTATAAACTTATGTTTATATTGTATCTTATTCAATGGGAAACTCTTAACGCAACACTCTTACGTCCAAAAATGGACATCTAGAGAGTGATTGTAGTGGTTTGATAGTGGAACTGTAATACACTACTAAAAAAACAAAAATTAGTGAGGGATATTTAGTGAGGGAAAACGTGAAATCTCTCTCTAATTCCGTCACTAAATTTTGCGACCAAGGAATTTATGAGGAATTTCATTTTTTCCGTCACTAATTTCCCTCGCTAATTTTGCTTTTTCTAGTAGTGAATAACAAGTGTCCAGCGAATCATGGATAGAGTCTAATACATCTCAATTTTTTTTGATTGAGTCTAATTCAATCTTACAAAACCGACTTATAAAGTCTAAATCGGATAGAAGTCTAATTCAATCTTACAAAACTGACGCATAAATGCATGCATTTGCGCGCTATACTAGTTCACATCAACAAATAAAGTCTAAACTTAGAATAACAACGCAAATTATTAACAAATTTAGTTATAACTGACTTTTGAATTTTTGTAATTTGATTAAAATTCCTATATTATTGATATAGTAGAATTAGTTATGGGATATCATATTATACCGTGAGCACACAAGATGATAAATGATCTCTTGAAAAAGAGTTTTATCATCTATTGTGTTTCGCTAACTCGAGGAATTAGTCTCTACGGTTGACCGTAGAGATATCGGATTTATTCTACGATTGAATAGCAAACCTGTATCGGGTTTTTATTCTATTGGGTCAGTTCAAAATGTCCGGGTGAAATTCGGGTTGATAATTTACTGTCCAAACCGGATCACATGCGGACTTTGGATTTTCAAACCGACCCGGATACTTCAATTTGGCTACTTAGTATGATTGATCCCAGAAATTATTAAGGAAATACACTTGGTTTAAAAATATGAAATGTTGTAGAGTGTGTTGAAAATGGGTCTTGGAATTTCATCTAAATGTGAACTGGTTGGTGATTTATTTATGTAATGATGCAGTGAATGTGATATGAGATTCCACTTTGTCTGAAACTTGCAGTAACTATAATGGCCACTATATGTTGCATATGATGTTGGACGCATATATATAGTGGTATTAGTATAGATTTGTTTTGTCGGGGGATGGGTGCTGATGAATGATTTCCAGCACTATATAGGTATGCTCACAATTAATGTGGTCATAGTATGCAATAGATAATTTTGAAGACCACTAATTAAGTGGATAAGGATATAATCTATTTCTCAAAAAGAAATGTGGTATTCATTATATAGTTTTATAGTGAATAGATGATATAGATAATGGGGTGGGACGATTTTAATGGAGAGAAAGTATAAAATTATATTTTCATAATGCTAGTATTAAGAAAATTTGAGTCCAAATGTGAAAATGATGGCATGTTTGTGATGTGAATGTTGTTTAGATTATGTTTAAGTTCAGTGTGATAGTTTAAAACTTAAAATAACACAATGAATCAAGAATGTATATTTTGCATTCTAAGTGCTTGATGAAATGCTTAAATGAGTAATTAATTAACTTTTTCATTTTTTTTGTTATGTAGATATGACATACAACCCACGTAAATGCAAACTAGACAAGGATATCATGACCACCAGTTCTCACGGGGTGAGAGCGGCGGCAAACCTTAAGTGTAAAAGGGGATGTGGTCGTATGAGTGATTTGGAAGGGAGCTCACATCGGGTGCGACCTAGGTTGTTCACCCTCCTTAAGGCCTGTAATACCCAAGGCTGACGAGGGAGAGGAGTGGTTGTCGGTGCACAAGGAACGATAATGAGCAGCTCTCGACAGCTTCTAGACGAACCGAATCGCACCAGAATGAGAGGGATCCCGAGGCCGTGTAGGTATGGGACTGCATGGTTGAAGGAAGGCTTATAAGAATTGTTTGTTACTACCTATATCAACAAGATGCATCTTCTTTTAGGTAGCCTATTCCATACAGAACTCCACAGTTAAGCGTGCTTGACTTGGAGTAGTCTTTGGATGGGTGACCTGCTATGAAGTTTTCCAGTAAGCGTGCGAGTGAGGACAAAACACACTGAAAAGACTCATGTTAGTTTGTAGGGTCATTCAACAATGCTTAAAGTCATTTGGGATGTTCAAATGGTATCAGAGCATACCTCTCCCACTACGGTGTGGTTTGAGGACGAACCAAGCGGAAGTTGGTGGGCATGTAACACCCAAGGCTGACGAGGGCAGGGAGTGGTCGCCGGTGCACAAGGCACGACAATGAATGACTCCCAACAACTTCTAGACGAACCGAATCACACTAGAATGAGAGGGATCCCGAGGTCGTGCTGGTATGGGACTGCATGGTTGAAGGAAGACTTATTAGAATGGTTTGGTACTACCTATATCAGCAAGATGCATCTTCTTTTTGGAGTAGTCTTTGGAAGGGTGACCTCCTGGGAAGTTTCTCGGTAAGCGTGCGAGTGAGGACAAAATACGCTGAAAAGACTCGTGTTGGTTTGTAGAGTCAGTCAACAATGCTTAAAGTCATATGGGATGTTACAAGACCAGTACTTTGTGACTAAGGAGTAGTACTATGATCCCACTGGGAGTACTACCACGACTCTTCTCAGGAGGAGTACAATAAGTTTAAGCATCATCATGAGGAACATGAGCAGCATGACGCATCGACTGAAGCACCCGCACGCCCACCGTCACCTAATGCTTTTCATAGGGGCCCTTATGATCAATCTCTATTGACGTCATCCTCTAAGCATGTCGCTTTCAAGATTTGGAGTGATGTTGAAGTAGGTATAATTATATTACTTTATCGTTCAAATGTTTATTTTGGTTAATATATTTTTAATGTTTTTTTTTGTATTTCAGATTCACATTCGTGTGTAAGGCCAACATACATGGTAGGAAGATTTTTACAGTTACACACCCAGCAGCGCATTTCGACTGGTTCTGTCATCCATTTATTGCATCTAGTCTTTTACCACTTCTTTATATTGGGTTCTCTACTTTGAGTAGTTCCATGCTTACCTCTTTACCAGAGAAGTGGCATGCGGAGACCAGCAACTTCTACCTGTCTATTTGGGAGATGATTGTCACGCTAGATGATGTGGTGTGTCTTCTACACATTCCTATCGTAGGGAAGATGATGCCTCACGAGGAAATGGTTCCCGAGGAGTTGGGTGTCCAGCTGATAACTCGAATGCTTGGTATTTTCTATGCTCATACGATTGAGGAGTGTGAGAAATAGTGGTTGCTTTTATAAATGCAATTATATGAGTAGAACCTCAATATGACAACTCAATTGGAAAATGTAGTTAAGAGGGAGGAGGAGAGAAATAACTGGAGGAAATGGTGCGTGAGGGTTTTCTTGGTCTTTCTGGTCGGATGTACCATATTTATTGACAAGAGCAACAAGCACATTTACCTGGTATTGCTTGATGTGATGCAGTATCAAGACAAGATAAATGAGTGGTAATGAGGTGGAATGACACTCGATTATCAATAATGTTATCTTTTTAAGGCTACCGATTCCACGAAGGGCTCCATCAGCGGATATGTGACACTACTTGAGGTAGTAATTTATTTCATTTTTATCCTTGTTATATATCCTATTATAATATCCAACTATAAATGTGTTTGTTTGAATTTTCAGGCATGGGCTCTAGAGTATTTAAAACATTTATTTACATGGTTGCATAATTCCGAGTATACCCCAAACCTGGCACGCATTGTCCGTTTTGTTCCTAATAAGGGTTGCACTATATTGGTGCCCTACATAGGCACCCTTGATCTCAAGGTCGTGGAGGAAGTCATATGGAGCCCCTACTATTAGCATAGGAAGGTGCAGCCCTTCGATGAAATATGTTGTTACTCTGGTTGGATTATGGCCAATAGAGGAAAGAAGTATTGATACTTGTCAGAGCGAATACGGTCATGTCCAAGATATTTCTAGACATCCGTCTGTTGTGTCTCCTTGTGGTTCTGCTAGAAATGTTAGGTTTTCCAAGATTTCATGATTCACATCATACCTGAGGCTGAGCATGGTCTGGTGGCGGTGGATCCATGGCAGCATGCAACAGGGTACATGGCCTAGTTTTATAAGGGGTTCGTGCACCACCCTATGGGCTGGCTAATGAGGAGGTCAACATTGACCAGGATCATACCAGATATCATCCTGACACACATCATCAGAAGTTGCATTACCATGGCAGAAAAGGGGTTACGTGTTGGTCAGATAGTCCAAGACTTACGCGGTATCTTGATGATGATCATGGATGAGATGCGTCCAACCACTACGTATCAAATTTCTAAAATGAGGAGGTAAATCAAGAACAATAGTTTTATGTTTGGTTATGTTTGGATTCTTAGTTGCAAATAATGATGTTGTTCTTTATTTTGATGGATTTGTAGTTTTTTTTAAGAAGTTGATGGATTTGTATTTAATTTGATGCCTCTTTCATTTAAATAATTATCGCATTAATGAATTTCTTTTTCGATAATTTGTGTTCGATTTCATGAATGAATGAGTTAATGATTTAATAAATGAATGATTCAATGTATCAATGAATAAAGTAGGGGAAAACAATATAAAGTTATGAATTCTACCAAACTATGTAGTTTGGTTTTTGTAACAGAGTGTTGCGGCAGTTAACTATCGTCTGTGCCAGCAATAGTTAATTGTCGTTGCATTTGATTTTGTATGGTTAAGGCTGCACCGACAGTTTCTTTGGTCCATGACACATAGAAAATGGTATAAATATACGTGTTTGAGTCAATTGTTGTAAAACACAATAAAGAACTATGATCTGGTAGATCTAAATACCAAGCGTTTGTTTTGAATTTGATCATGATGCATTGGCAAGTTACATATATCTATTGGCAGGATAGTAAGATCAAGTTTAAAACAACCTATTGGAACACCTTACCTTTCATCATCACTCATTTTATATCATTTATAATTTTATCATTCATCGCTTTCTATTGTATCATTTATCATTCTATAGTTTATTAATTTCTATTGTTTTACGTGCAATGTTTGTATCTATGTCCATTCATTTGTTTGTAGGTTGGTTTGTGGAAGTTTAGACATAGAAAAGTTGGTTTTTTTTTTTTTGTTTTAAAGAAGTGAGGGAGGGGGAGTGTTTGTTCCGGAATATGACCAGAACGCAACCACACATAGCGAACGGCATGTAACTGTTGTTGGGGTATCAAGGTAATTTTGGGGTGGCTAGGAGAAAATACATAAGCCCAAAGAATAATTAAAATAAATGATATTTGTATAACTATTTTATGGTAATTTTTGAATAACTCCTCTCATACTCTTATTGTATTTTTACTCTCTCATAAAGAAATATGATATCTTATCTTGATTCCAATACACTGAACGTTTATAAAATCTAAAATGTACTAGTATAAGTTTTTTTTGGGAAAATATAAGTTAGTTGGTACTTCTGTTTTTTTTTTGTCAAGTAGCTTAGTGACTAGAGCTCACACAATTAAATGCGGAGAAGTGGGGTGTCTGAGGTTTGAACTCCAGCCCCTACATATAAGATGCGATATTCCTACCAACAGAGTTAAGCTCACGGAGATTGTTGGTACTTCTATTTTATTGTTGATTATAATCAACTTTCATCCGATAAAAGCTTGTGGCTCCATCAACAATTTTCTCGTAATCACACAATTGGTACTTCTTTTTCTTTACTAACCTAAGCCAAACCTTTAATTAGCACTTTTGATGGGCTTTTGCTTTTTAGTATTGTCCAACTATAAGGAAATTAAACCCTAGAACGCTGCCTTCCTTGCATCCTTTATTATTAAATTTGTTGTCTGAAAGATACTTGATTAAGTTAATTAGAAAATACATGATAGTACTATATCTGAATTCACCACACGGTTATGGCAAGATGGGGATTTTTCTTAGTATATATAGTTAAGTTATAGTTGAGAAGTAGTGTTATACTTTTGGTTACCATGTCATTTGTAGTGGCCCTTTGTAAAGAAATGTAACTTGCCTAATAACTCATCTTTTTAGTTTTTTAGGGTTGAACTAATGTCGCTGGTATGGCAAATCGAATTAGAGACGAGTGATCACAGTGAACTTGTACATGTGGTGTAACCATCATAATGTACATATATCAAAATTACGAAAGACTATATTGCATCTACTTGATGAGTAGGATTTAGATTGGGTGGATAGTTTTATTAAGTATTTCAAGTTCCTTATTGTTTGGATCAATCCAATGGTAAATGCTAATCCAAATAAAACTCTCAACATCTTCAAAAATACTCCCTCCGGTCTCAAATATAAGAAAAGATTCCTTTTTTAGGTTCATTGAGTAGTTAATGTATCTGGTCTACATTGTAAAGCATATACAATAATTGTTTTACTAATTTGATTTAATTTAAGTCAATTTAGTCTTAGTGTCGTTTCCTTTTAATATATTAAAACTAATTTAATTAATATAAATATAAATTAATAGATTTTTTTTAAGGTGTCCTTTCCATTTAATATATCTTACAAATGAAGCAATTATTGATGGGTTCAAGTGTTTTTGAGCTTATGTTAATGACATACTAGTAAAAGACATGTGCATTCGTACGGGTCGCGTAACATTGCGATTACTATAAGAGAACAATTTGAAGGGTACCAAAATAATACAAATACATAGATTAAAAAGATAATTATAAATCAGCATGAGCTTAAATCATACACACACCAACTCTATTTAAATTACGGTGTCTTCACTATAATAGACTACATGTTTCAATACCCTTCCCCTAAAAAACATTTCACACCCCATTTACCAAAGCATAAGAATTAAAAAAAGGGAATGGGCACTAGTTAAGGAGACTAAATTAAAAATTTTGCATTGAAAATTGTTAAAAAGTGGTATGTTCAA
>Ga0315915_1004396_pt1 | contig 17814 bp, 9 predicted proteins | sample MpolbnodulesMG_FD_207738 | JGI IMG/M metagenome (GOLD analysis project Ga0315915, IMG submission 207738) | Medicago polymorpha root nodule microbial communities from Los Angeles, California, United States - branched nodules | ecosystem: Host-associated > Plants > Roots > Nodule | place: USA...
CTAAATTCCATGTCTAGAACAAAAGCTTTGATAGAAGATTATTCTAACCTAGATTCAAAAGGTATTTTTCAATACAAATCAAATCCATAAGATTAAAAGCATGGAAAACAAGAATAACCTCAACATCGTGAGATAATTAAAATCAAACAACATCATAATCAAAGAGAATACATACTAGTAGAGTTGATTACATTTAATCCCAACAAAATAGTCTAGCTACTCATTGTCATGGTAACCTTACAAGGAGAAAAGAAGAGATGGAATGGAATCAAGCCATGATGTCTCGATGATCTTGTGAATCCCTTCAATCCTTGTGCTCCTTGCTCCTTAAGGGTCTCTCTGTGTTTTCCCCTGTTTTTCTCTCCCTAAAATGACCTAAGATCTGATAATAATGTTTCTGAAATGAGAAGAAATGCTTTTATACTTTTGCAGAATTTTGCTTTCTTGTCATGCAGGATTTTTGTCACTATGGCGACATCAGCTTTCTTGGCCAGTGGGTTTCTGCGACGTCATCGTCCACTTACCTCAAACCTCCTTATCTTGCCAGGCAGGACATTTATCGCCATGGCAATATTTCTCGCTATGGCGATATTTCTCGCTATGGCGACATATGATCTTGGAAAACATGGGTTCTGGAACTTCATTCCCGCCACGACGACATTTTGTTGCTGACGCGACATCTTGCCAGGCAAGATTTTAGCGACAGGTTTTGGTCAAACAGGTCAGAGGACCTGTAATTCTTGCCAGGCAGGAAATGTTGTGCCTGGCGAGGCATGACAGTTGCAGACCAAAATTTGCAGGTTGCTTCTCCTTTTGTTTTTCTTTCATTGGTTCATGTCTTGATCACTCTTTTCCTACACAATTGGGTTAAGTAAGACACAAGGAGTATAAAACTGTATTTTCTCATTATTTCTTGGTTTTTCCTTGGATAACTTGTAAAACAAGTAACCAAAAGTGCTTAATATGAATCATGAAATTAACATTTTCTAGCACTTATCAATAGTATAGCATTAACAATGTTCATTTTGGATATAGTATGACATTGATGGTGCTCTTTTTGAGATATATTGTGTATGTAATTGACTAATCATCACTCTCTTAATCGACAATATTATTTATATTTATGTTGATATGCTACGAGTCTATGACTGGTTTCTTTTGTTTGTTAATATATTTGCATATTAAAAAAATGGTTATAATTATATTGTACATTTAATTATATAATTTTTTTTATTAACGTATCGCAGCCGTATCGTATCTTGATTTTTAAATTTTCCCGTATCGGCATAACGATGCAGTATCGTATCCGTATCGTATCTCGTATTTGGGCTTCACATGTTCGGGGTGGGCACCTATATACCCGTTACCCGTCCCATACCCGTGTTTTGAAATTGGAAAAAACCCAAACTCATACCCAAACTCAGTCAAAGCGGAGAAAATCCGTCAAATTGGGTTTGGTTCGGGTGGGTAACCATGGGTAGGGGTTTTGTTTCCATGCCTAATACTAAGACAAAGAAGAAAAGTTTATAATAAACTATTAACATGCAATTATAACAATAATGGATCTGTGGCGCAATGGTAGCGCGTCTGACTCCAGATCAGAAGGTTGCGTGTTCGATTCACGTCAGGTTCATGTTTTTTGCCTTTTTATTATATCTTTGAAAAAATAATTAAAACTAAATACTTAAACCCCAAATAATCAATCTCCCTGGACCCTGATTAATTTCCTCTCTGATTTATTTATTTTTCTTCCTTTCTTCATTAGCAGCATTTTGGAGTGCGGCATTTTAACGCGCGGTGAAATTGAAGAGTACTCGTCGCACTTGAACTATTGAAAAGACGGTGTTATCAGCTACACTCACACTCTTCTTCTGCAACTCCATTCCATTCAATTCACTTCTTCGTGCTAATAGCAGCCATGAGTGCGGTGAAGATCGAAGAACTCGAAGGAGATATAATCCCAACCACCGATCACTTCTTCGTCAAAATCGGTGAACCCGTTCCTCTTAACTCCAACGACTCCAATTTCGATCTCCAAACTCCACCTTCTCAACCTCTTTCACTCTCCCAACGCTTTCGTCTCACTTTCGTTGCTCATTCTCAAGGTAACGCAAACTAGCTTTTTATTTTAAGTTAGGAATTATCGCATTTAAGCTATTTTATGTTTGGTTTTAGGGTTTTATGTTGTGAAGACGAAGGATTTAATTGATTCCGGTAATCGAAGTGGTTCTTCAGTTGAAGAGCTGTGTCTTGTTGATGTTGCTATTGGTAGGGTTCGGATTTTGGCGATTTCCAGTGATAATTTGACGCTTGCTGCTTGTGTTGCCGGTGATATACGGTTTTACGATGTTCAAAGCTTTCTCAATAAGGTTAGGTTTGATGAATGAACAATGTCTTTTAGTTTTCTTAGACATAAGAATAGACGAGATAAGATTAGAAATGACTACGTTAGAGAGCGAGAGAGTTGGGCAGCACCTATAGTAGAAAAAAATGGTGGAAAATGGGATTAGAAGCGAGAGGAGAAATTGGAGAAGCTAGGAGCAAAGAATTAGAGGAAGGGATTGAAGCTTGGAGTAGCATTAGCATTGGAACTTAGAGGTGGGTTCCCATTCCCTCATCCTCATGCATGGATATAGATTAATCAAATTGGGGTTATGGGATTTAAGATTTAATTATGCAATATGATTACCATGATGCATGCTTAGTGAATTTAAGCAATTAATTATGTTGCATATAAAAACTGATTAATTACGTGAGAAGAAAAATAACTAATAACTCACTACATATTAATGTCACATGGAAAACAAATAACTAATAACTATAAGGAGATTAGATCAGATGGAAGATAGTAAGATCACTAGAGGTAGAGGAAGACCTAGAAAAACTACAACAGAAACCATTAAGAAAGATCTAGAGATGTTGGATCAAAATATGGTTATGATAGAACATTATGGCATAATTTAATTCATGTAGCCAACCCCACTTAGTGGGATAGTGCTTGGTTGTTGCTGCTGTTGTTGTATTGTATGCATGATATCTATATTGAAATAGAACTAAAGCAAATTCAAATTCATCCAAATATGCTACAAATATGTTTTTAGGAACTGAAGCAAATCTTTTTCCGGTTCGCTGAATGGTTTTGGCAAGGACACATGACATTAATATTTTTGCTGTATTATCATTTCCCAGGAAGTGAAACAATCATTTTCCTGTTCACTCGATAATTCAACCTTTGTCAAGGACATGCGATGGACAACAGCATCAGAAAATTCTTATGCTGTTCTTTCAAATACTGGGCAACTATATCACGGCAGAGCTGGTTTTCCTCTTAAACATGTGATGGACAGTGTAGAAGCTGGTATGCTTTATTCTTTTGTTTTCTACTCACTAGTTAAATATGTTCATCCTCATTATCAAATGTAGCATGTTTTATGTTTATTAATTAGAACGGCCAAAGGGTACCAATTAACAAATGTTAAAATTTGAATTATGATTCAGTACATTGTACGAGTGGTGCGTGTTATTATTTTAATTATTATCATTTATTTTTTTCATGCCGTGGTTGGGAGGTACTTATGATATTGTCTATACATTGTCAAGATGCTTCTCTCTATCTTCCTCCCTTCAATTCTCAGTCACCTCATATCTGAACCGGGTAGGGGCATTGGGTGTTTCCTGTGTATTGGAATATTCAAATCATATTTCTGGTTCAATGTATTTTGGCATTCTCAGTTACTTGTTTTAATTTGTTTCTTTGTGAAGTTGATTGGTGCATAAAAGGGACATCAGTTGCTGTGGCAAGGAAAAATGTTCTGAGCATTTTATCCACTAATTTTGAAGAAAAGGTTTCAATTTCACTACCCTTCAGATCCTGGATTGGTGATTCTGAGGAAAATGTCAGTGTAAAAGGTTTGTATTTTTTCCCTTCATTTTTTCTATTTAGTTTGTGTGTGGGTGTACATACAAATTATATTACAGTTCCACTTGTAAGTTATTCCTATTCAAATATTTGCTTAATGCTCTTTTGGGCTAACGGTTCAATTAAAAGGATAGTTTGTCAAAGCTATGAAAATGAAAGTGGAGTCGATGAAATAAGTAACATCTCTCCTGTCTGAATCTTTTGTAACCTTGGAAACAAAATTTAGTGTCACTACTTGCAACCAAGATGAAATAGAATCTAGTAATGAAGCTCAGTGATGTGCGAGAAAGAAAGGAAAAGTGTAAGAAAGTAAGAGAAAAAAGCTCAGGGAGGGTGATTTGCTAAAAGTTCTTTTGGGTCCAAGATTCAATAACAAGGATGGTTTGGCAAAAGCTATAAAATGAATAGTCTTAATTATTAAATGAATAGTATTTATTAGTATTATTTATATGATCAGTATTTATTTGATTATTTAATAAATATAAATAGATTAGCGGTCATCCCACACCTCGCTATCCACCAATCCTAGTTCTTGTGTGCTCCTCTCTGCTATCTGGTACTGATAAGTGATAACATAGTTTAGAATGAACACATAAAATTGTTTATATGTCGTGCATTACATCTAATCTAAGTCTTTCTTAAAAAATTGTACCAGTTGATTCTATCAAGTGTGTTCGACCTGATGCCATTATAATTGGATGCTTTCAATTTACTGAAGATGGCCAAGAGGAAAATTATCTTATCCAAGTTATTAGCAGCAAGCATGGTGAAATTTCTGATGTAAGTGCAAAACCTCTGCAGGTGCTTAGTTAATAACGAATATTCTACCCATATCTACACCTCACCATCTAATGAGATCTTAGAAGGCCAAAATAACAGTTGGTGAAGCAAACATTAGTTCTAAATATTGATGTTGTATGTCCTATGTAACACAGCTCTCTCTCTCTCTCTCTCTCACACACACACACACACACACACTATATTGATGCTACCCCATTTACTATATTACATTTGTACTAATGTACATAATTTCTTACTGTTGTGTTTATAGAATGCATGAATTAAAATGCCGGGCAGCCAGAGAAAATTGCAGTTATTTATTCTCATGTAGCATTAAACTCTCAATTTGTATTTTCTCTTGCAGGATTGTTCTGAATTAGTTGTCCAATCATTCTATGATAATTACCCAGCAATGGTTGATGATATTGTGTCCCCTGGAAGTGGCCCCTACCTTTTATTGGCTTATTTAGAACAATGGTAAATATTTCCCATTTAAGTTTGTGAAGTTCTAATCTTGTCTCTTTATTCTCTGTTTCTTGCCCTATTTTTTGTCTTAACAAGTTGAAAGTTGACATGCCATTACATCTTCCCTGTTTTAAGGTTTTTATATTGTGAAGTTGGTTATTACAATTCTTTTTTTTTTGAGGGAGTTATATTTTTATTTTTAAGCATGCATGTAATCTGATATATGTTATATCTGGTTCCTTACACTACGGATTTCTCCAACTATATGAACAGAACCTGCTTTAGGCTAAAAAGTTTAAAGCCAATATTAAATCTGTTTATAAGTCCAGAATCAATGATTCGTGAATAATAATGTCATATTAGTTATTTTCCGTTTCTTTCTTTTAATTTTCTTTGCGAGATCTAACATTATGGACCTTGTCAGTTTGTCACCTGATCATTGTTTAAGACTTTAAGCATGTTTATATATAGTGAAAAAATTGGTTTTTACTTATTTTAACTATTTGCATGTTTTGAACATGTCTACCAGTTATCAACGTCATTTTTTATCTTCCATCTATTTTGTTGAATTTATTTCTCCATGAAACAAAACTTAGAAGACAAGTTAATGGCTAACTTGTTTTCAATACTACAGCCAACTTGTGATCAATGCCAACATGAAGAATACAGATAATCACATTAGCTTGCTTGGTTGGGCACAGGATGATGATAAGAGTGAAGCTGTAGTTGTTGATAGACTTGAAATTGACCGATCCAAGTGGATTCCGAAAATTGAGCTTCAAGGTACTTCAAAATTGATAATAATACTTGTTGCATGTTTGGCAAGAAACCTGTTATGTTCTTCGGATGAAGGCTGCCGTCACATTTTTGAAGTCGATTTTTGTATGAGTTTTTTTTATTTTATAAAATAATAAATTTAATGGCTAAAATCTTCTCCTCTTTTGTCTGGGAAAACCCATTTCAAAATATCACGTGTTTTGGATCCAACTCCTCTAAAGTAAACAACTCACTTTCGAGAATAATAAAGTGAGTAAATATCAACTGTTGATGAACAAATTGTTGATATTATGTACAATTGTATAGTAAATCTTTGGTGGTTAAAATATCAACTATCAATTTACTAGTGGTCTTGGTTTTAGATTCTTCAATTGCTACTTAGAACTGAAGTTGAAACTTCTCTGTCTCTCCCTTTCTCCTCCTTTTAATTCACGGCGTGCCTGCATTGCATGTTTATAGAACCTAATACTTATTAACTCTTTCCTGACCTAACACACCAGCATCATAAACTTTTTCCTGACTTATATCTTGGATTGACTTTATTATTTTTCATAACTTTGCTTGCATGCTTCTTTTTCAGAAAATGAAGATGATAATCTTCTCTTGGGGCTATGTATTGACAAAGTTTCAATATATCAAAAAGTTAGAGTTCAAATTGCTGCAGAGGAGGAAGAAACTGAACTCTCACCTTATTGTGTTCTTATGTGTCTCACGCTTGATGGAAAACTTGTTTTGTTCCATGTTGCCAGGTAAGTTTTTAAAATTTTTGCTATTATTCTTCCATTTCATGAACAATATATGATTGATTGTGTTGGATAAAAATAGAAATGAAAGATGCATTTTGGCAACAAAATTGGTCTGAGATTACAGGCAACGTTTAAGGTGCACCATCTAAAACATGATGTATCAATGCACCACTTTTTGAATTTTAAATTCATAAAGGGTCCTGTTTAACAAGTGTAAAATTGTTCATATCTATTCTTTCTTCCTCACCTCCTCCCCTGCCCCTCTGTGCCCTCATGGCCCACCGCCATATCCAGGTCAAGCCAATAGCCTCCCCACATAACCTCCGAGTGACATAGCTCTATGAAAAAGGAAAGTGTCTAAACATCATTTACCATTGTTAGCATGTAAAAAATGGTGGAATGTGTAAAACCCAATACACTCAAAATGCTATGATACCCTTTAGAAATCAGAATTCTGAAGAGAAAAAATAGATTTTGGATCAAAGCCTCCAACAAGCATTAGTCAAGAAGATATTCAAAACTTGAACATGATGAGTGATATAAAAATTACTAAAAATAGTTCCAAGGAAAATTTGTACTGATTACATTTGAAACCTTTACATCTTTCAACTTGGATCTGCTACAAATTAACAAAAGGGAACAAAGTTTCTTGAGAACATACAGTCAGAAAGGGAAGAAATTTTAAAAATGGCATGAAAGAAAAGAAAATCAAAGATGAGATTACGGTCTTGTAAACCAAGGCAATGACGATGATATGAGATTTTTAAAAATCCACATAATAAAAGAGTAGAAAGAAGAAGTGATGAATTTCCAAACCCACACCCACATTCACACCCGTTTTTACAACCGCTACACTGCAACCTGGATGGTTAATTAAGCACAGCGTGGTTTACATAGGAGGTGTGGTTCCATGCTTCGGCAGTGATTTTCATATGTGGACGGGAGCAAATTTTGCTCCCATATAATCACAGTTCATTCATGACGTTGTGATGTTAGATGAAAGACACGGAGATACGGGATTGGGGAAAAACAATATACACGGAATTCAATTTTTGTCCATGGTGTACAGGTGAAGGGACAAAGTAGTCCACTCTATATTCTACCAATATTTAATCTTCTCTATGCACTTCAAAATTTTCATACTTTGAAGGTTGAGTAGTTTTTGTCTTTAGTCTTGCAGGAAGTAAAGTTTCTCCCGAGGTTGATTATGCTGAGCATGATGAGAAAGATGCTTCTGTAAAGCTACCTGTGGACGAAAGCTCCACCTTCTCTCATGGATTGCAGAAAAAGGAACAGGAATTGGATCAGGTATTTTTTGGGTTGTCAGTTTTTGGATATTAAAAGGGAAAGAGTTAATCCACTGAATACTGATTGTTCGCGCCTTCTGCCAATGACTGTTCTTAAAAAATTTGTTAAAAAATTATGTACAGGATGTTGAGGTTAGTGAGGAGAATCTGAAGCCCAAGCATTTTGCTGAAGATTACACTAAGTACCCTGAAGTGGGATCAGCAACAAATGTACAGTCTGTGAAGTCTAATGTGCTGCAAATGGTTCCAGGTGCAGATGTGAAGCAAGTTAATGGTAGTCAAAAGACTGCAGTACTTGGAACAAGTATTAGTTCTTTTACAGTAAACTTTAATTCTGCTGCTCCTGGTTTGTCAAGTAATAAATATTTTCAAGATAATACCGAGAGGACTAAGGAGCTCCCAAATACAAATAGTTCACGAGACTCACAGAGAGCTTCTTATCAATTGCCTGGTGAAACATTTTCATTCCCAAAATCATCTAACGTAACTTCAGTTTCCGGTTTAAGCTATGTTGATGGCAGTGGTTATCAAAATAAAAACTATACTTTGGGCGCTACAAATGCTAATGCTGCAAACGTGCCTGGTAGCATTCGTGGAAAGCCTCTTTTTGTAAAAGATGCCAATGTTGAATCTCCTGTCCTCTATTCTGCTGCAACTATTCCCGGTAGCCTTGGTGGAAAGCCCTTTCTCGTAAAGGATGTGAATGTTGGATCTTCTGGCATCTCTAGGCCAGTTCAGAGTGGTGGACAACTAACTTCCATAGGAGCAGAAAGTTCACATTTGTCATCACCCGGAAATTCTACAACTGGAAAATCATCTATACGAAAGTTTCATCCTTCTAATGAGCAGCATGTAAATTCATCCAAGCCTGGGATATCAAGTTCTGATTTGTCAAAGCAGTTTGGAAATGTATTATTTCTGAAAATCTTTCTTAGTTTTTGCATAATTGATGGTAGATTTTTTTCCCACAGTGGGCACTACTGATGAAGATGTGCGTGTGCATGTATAAATATGGAAAAGTTACACATGTGGTCCCTAAACTTTATTTCAGATAACAATTTGGTCCTGTATCTTTTTTTTCATTGCAATTTTGTCCTTTTGGTCCATTTGCATTTGTATTTTCAAGCTTCAAATCAAAGATTCATATGCAATTATAGGTGAAAGACCATAGATTTGAAGATTGAGAGGCTATAAGAAAATTTGAAGCTTGAAAATATGTAAATGAACCAAAAGGGCAAAAATGCAATGAAAAAAATATAAAAGGACCAAATCGTTATCTGAAATTAAGTTAAAGGACCACAGATGTAATTTTGCCTATATTAATTTATCATCTATCTCCTCTCCTCTCTTCTCCTATAAGTAGGAGCCCTCATCACCCTGTTCTGTATTTTTCTTCTCTGCTATTAAATTCTTATTAGTTATTAAATAGATTATGTATTATTAATTTTAGCCCTTTTACATGTTCTTACTGTGTTATCATTTTTGCCTCTGCCCTAGATTAATGAGATGACCAAAGAACTGGATCTGCTTTTGAAGTCAATAGAAGAGCCTGGAGGCTTTAGAGATGCTTGCACCAGGTCACTACAAAGTTCAATTGAGGAAGTGGAGCAAAGCATGGACACACTATCTAAACAATGCAAAATACGGATGGTGATGTTTCTTTTGTTGCTTGACACTGTCATTTCATTGACTTGTTAAAACTTTGGATTATTTGTTTCACTTTCTTTTAAGATTATTTGTAATAGTAGTTGTTATGATTCCAATCTACATACATATCAAATGCATACAAGAAGTGCATGGCCTATTCTCCCAACTGCTTCTGCCATTGCTTCTTTTTCCCCTCATCTTTCGCACTACTCTGCGCTTTCTCTTTCAATGTGCATAATCTGCAATCTAGTTGGTGCAGGCACGTGTTGGGCTTGTGTATCTTTCCGAAGTTCAATAGTAAGTAATGTCAGTTAAAAACAAATATTAGGGTTATTTTAAGTGCCTTATCCCACTTAGTGGGGTCGGTAATTACTATATTTATTTATTCTCTTCTAATTAATATGTTTAAGTCTTTTTAACTGACAGAACCATTGGGCCCATCTTTATTTATCCTTCTCTATCTCCCGTGATCAAGGGCATGTTACTAACAATACTTTTCACTCTATCCCCTATTAGAAAAATGTGGCAAAACATCTCATGGGCATCTCATTGTCTAAAATCTCCAAGTCCATCAGTGTTCAATTGACAAGCAATAGCAACCTGGACCACTATGCAAGTAGTGGCATGTTCAAAGCCCATACCCATGAAAACCAACAAAAACTGCAAGTTGAGCTGAAATAGTCAAAACCCCAATCTCCTCCCTTTGACCTTGTCGTATATATGTTTGGCTAGAGTATACTTGAAGTTTCATATTATATTATTGATTATAGTTTACAACCGATTGATGTTTCTAGTTCTGCATTTGTGTGTTAAATGCCTATTTTATTTAAATGTCATTTACTTTTTTTTTGCTGTTGCTGTTCTCATGGATTTTTTATTAAAATGATTATATGAATTCAAATTTTGCCTGCTTCACTTTGCAGTGCCAAGTGGATCAACATCTTGAGGAGGTTCATTATCTTCTTAACAAGACAGTACAAGGTAGTATTCTTTTATAGGCAAGTTTATATATATGTGTGTGTGTGTGTGCCCAAACTTCGATTTAGCCTTGCACAATTTATTCATTACACAAAATAAAAACTCAATTTTTATATATCGAAGACAACATTTTCTATCATGAGTCCCCGATATGCTAGTTTTAATTACGTAAAATCTTTTCTTTTTCTGGTCAAATTAACTAATCAGTTTTTCCTGGTTTGACCTTAATGTTACCTGGTTGAATATCAGTCGTGGCAAGAAAAGTATACTTGGAAGATATATATAAGCAAGCTTGTGATAGCCGATATTGGGACCTATGGAATAGACAAAAGTTGAATTCAGAACTTGAGCTAAAGCGACAGCATATACTGAGTCTGAATCAGGTATGTGGGTTAATTTGCCAACAAAATATTTTCTGTTGCCTGGGAATTAACAAGTTGTCTCAATCATTATTTCAGGATTTAACTTATCAGTTAGTTGAATTGGAGAGGCATTTCAATGCCCTTGAACTGAACAAGTTCAGTCAATATGGTGGCCATCACATTGGTCGTGGAGCTTCTCAAAACAGATATGGACCTTCAAGGTATGGTTAACTTGTGGTGGCTTTTGCACTTCGTATAATCTAATGCTCAGTCCGCTTAATGCAGTTCTTGTAATTTGAATTGTAGAGATGTTGGTTTTATCTAGGCCAATTGGCCTGTTTGCCTTAGTATAGATCATTTACATACACTAGTCATTAGGCATAGACATTAGGCTGCCTTTAGGTTTCCTAACCATTTTTTTTTATTTTTTTTATTTTACAATCTCCAAAATAATCTATTATTTTGCCTTAAGATTCAAAGGTAATATTTTGGGTTGTGCTTAAAGCTAGTATGTTGAAAGGCCATTAGTTATTCGTGCTTATGTCTTGTCTAGCTGTGTTCCTCTTGTGAATTTAGAGAGGTTGAATGCTGTTGTAATGTGGTAGAGTATAGAACAGATGTAATGCAACAAGGCTGCTACTACTCTGCTCTATACTTCGAATATTAAATCATTACTCCCTCCGTTTTAAAATGAATGTCGTTTAAGGTTTTTACACACATATTAAGAAATGCATTAATTAAAGAAAGATAGATCTTATTTTACCAAATTATCCTAATCAACTATTGGTTTGTTTTTCATTAAAGAAAATAATACTTTGGACGTAGTGTATATAGTATTAATCGAAGGGTACAATTGAAAAGAAAGTTATTATTGCATTGGAAACTGAAAGTGACATTCATTTTGAAACAATTTTTTTTTGCTAAAACGACACTCATTTTGAAACGGAGGGAGTAATAAATTTCATCTCGGGTTTGGTGGTGGGGTCTCTCTTATTTTGCCAATAATTAATTTGTTGATGGGTGCAAAATACAATGGATCAGATATAGAGATGTGCTGTCTAGATATGCATTAGATTCTAGCTTTTTTCAATTTTTTACTGTTTTACTAAAGTGACTTTAATTTATTTGCAGACACATTCAGTCGTTGCATACTTTTATTACTAAAGTGTCTTTAATTTATTTGCAGACACATTCAGTCGTTGCATACTTTACAGAATGCAATCAGGTCGCAACTTGTAGCTGCAGAGAATCTCTCTGAATGCCTTTCAAAACAAATGGCTACATTGAGTTTAAGGTCCCCATCCGAGGAACAAAAGAATGTGAAGGAGCTCTTTGAAACAATAGGAATTCCTTATGATGCTTCTTTTGGATCTCCAGATACGAAAGCTTTTATGAAGACCCCTTCTAGCAAGAAGCTCTTGTTTTCTGATTTGACTAGTAATAATAAAGATAAATCAAAGAGAATTCAAGCCAGTGCTATGAAGAGTTCTGAACCAGAAACGGCTAGGAGGAGAAGAGATTCACTTGACCAGGTTTGTTACTCTGCCTTTGCTTGTTATACAAATATATGCCACATAATTAAGTAGTAAGACTGGTTTGTGCTGCTCAGTTAGTTGCTTGAGTAAAGAATGTGTTGATATATTTCTACTTTGTTTCTTCTACTGTTGAATGTCACGAGTGAATGGTCTCTCTTATTTACTTGCTGCCATTAGATCAAGATTTCCACTACCACATGGTACTTTTATGTGCATACTTTCTTAGTCAAAATACATCTATCTATCTATCTATCTATGGATTTTAAAGTCGGGATGAAAATTAGTTTACGATTGGCAGTTGAAGATGTGTAAAGAAGAAAAGAGGAATGTTGGGAATAGCCAAATTGTGTTTACAAGAGGAGAAAAGAATCAAACTCGTATTATCCTCAATGACCAATCCGTTTGCTATTCTTGTTGAGTTTTCTAGAATTTGGAATGCTATTATTCTACATGATTCTTTTCTTTGCGTCGGCCATGGACATTTTCTGGCTACTTATCCCATCTCACTGATGAGTCATACCTTGATGAAATTATTCACGGTTGTGATGCACACTAGCTTTAGTTTCAATTTTAAATTTAATTTTTAATTGAAAGCTTCCTAATGTTTTTCTTGGTGGATTTGGAGACGTTTTAATTCATTCTGACTATAATTACTTGCCACAAGATTTCCATGGATGATTATTCTAGGTAGTTTCTTCTTGTTGGTCACAGTACGCTCTTGCCATCTTTTAAAATTGATGCTCGTTCTGGCCAGCTTGCTGAGTTTTTTATTTTAATATTTGGGCTGTAACTTATAATGATAGTGACTTTGAGCATCTTAAATTATTTCGTAGTATTGATTTAGTGTTCCTTATTGAAAACTCTGACTACTAAAACTACTTAAGATGAATGGTAGAGTGAGTGTAATAAATTGAGAGTGTTTGCAGCAAGCCTTCAGAGAGGAAAATTGTGTAATGGTTGGTAAGAGAAAAGGAAACGTGAATAAAGAAAGAAGGGGTGGGAAAAAGTGAAGAGGCGTAGCTGAAGTAAATTGGTGGCCTAAATTAGAGAGGCAGAGTCTGTGTATATACTTGCGTTGTTATCCCTTATTTCTGCAATTTTTCTGTTACAGTATTTGTTTCTGTTTGTAGCATAACTAGAGGATGGGCCTATAGAAATTATCCAAAGTCATTTTTTGGGGAGAAATCTCTAACCTCACCATGTGTGGTTCTGATAGTTATTGTATGTTTAAACAACCCTTGTGCAGAGTTGGACATGTTCTGAACCGCCTAAAACTATCATCAAAAGGATGCTGCTGCAAGACCTTCAGAAACCAAAGTGGAAAGAATCGTCATTTTCAAAAGAAAAAATCAAAACTTCCATGCCAGTGGAATTCACTCCTCGTCAAATGGATGCCAGAATTCCCTCAGGTGTCCTCCCTGCTACTGAAACAAAAGGTAACCTGAAATTAATTGTTAACCTGATTCAAACTTTGGTTTATAATGTCTGACACTCGATTTATTTATTAATAATACACTTGCAGCAAGCTTTCTGGATTCTCGTTTTGCACTTAAATGTGTGTCAGAACACTCAAAGACATTTACCCCGGATGGCAACCTCAAAGCACACACTCAGGTTTCAGATTCCAAGTCTCATGTTTTGCAAAGAAGCAATATCTCTGCAGTTCCCCCACGTCCTGCATTCCACTTGTCACCTGCAGTCATGCATGGTCCTTCCACAGAAACAAGAGATTTGGCTGCTGAAAAGTTGAATATTCAAAAACTTGATTCAAGTTCAAATAGTGAGAGCAAGCCTTCTTCACTCACAGAAATGCCTAAAAAATTCTCATTCTCTACCCGTTCAACCACAGAAACACCTTCATCTCTGTTTAAATCGAGTGAAATGCCCATTACCAACAATAAAGTGACTACGGCTACAAGTTTCACGATGGGAGACAAACTTTCAGGTGCATTTACACCTGAGTCTTGGAAAAAAAACATTCCATCCTCAGAGTCGCACTCATCCTCTATTTCTGCAGCTTCAACCATGGTTGGAAAAGTTACTGAGTTCAATTTTGATAAAAGCTGGCCTGAAAAGAATATTCCAGCCGTTCTCAATAGTGGTTCTCGTGAACCTCCTTTGTCTTCTACTAACAAAACACCATCAGTTTCTTCAGTATCATCATCTGTTTCGTCTATAGCTGTGCCTCCTGCAACAGTGTCCGTGACATTAAGCAATACTGTGACTAGTTCAAACATCAGTATAGATTCTAATCACACGTCAACATCTTCAGCATCAGATTCTCTTCACTTATCTAACCAGGTCCCTAAACAAACATTGTCCCTGTTACCTAACCCTCCGTGCTTGAATTCAACATTGGAGTCCCCCAAATCGGAGATTCAAGCAGCTGCTGTGCCTAATTTAAAGACTAATTCAGATGCTGCTGCAGAAGCGGTCACTCAGCTAAAAGAAACTCTAAATGGTGAATCTGAAATGAAGCTTGGATCTTCAAGAAACTTTAGTCTTACTAATGAACAGCCTGCCAACAAGGCAACAAATTCTGATACCAACACTGTCTCAGTTTCTCAATCAGAACGGCCTTCAGATGCACCTTTGCAACTTTCAACTTCTTTTCTTACTTCTACTAGTGTTTCAAGTGGGAAAAATGAGGGTTTGGATGTTGGAATCTCTCAGGAGGATGAGATGGAGGAAGAAGCTCCCGAGACAAGCAACTCACCGGAACTTAGTTTGGGAAGCCTTGGTGGGTTCGGGCTTGGCTCAATCCCTAACCCATCAGTTCCTAAATCAAATCCATTTGGGGGTTCTTTTAGTAATGTAGCAACAAGTTTATCAAGCTCTACAAATGCATTATCAGTTCCTAATGGAGCGTTGTTTCGACCACCATCTTTTACATTCCCAAGCACCCCATCACCTGCACCAACTCAGTCAACAAATTCAGGTGCATTTTCTGGTGGCTTCAGTGTTGGAGCAGCTGTTCCTCCACAAGCTCCAAACGCATTTGGGCAACCGGCACAAGTTGGATCAGGGCAGCAGGTTCTTGGATCAGTTCTTGGTACTTTTGGACAATCAAGGCAACTTGGCAGTGCTCTACCGGGAACTGGTTTTGCATCTCCCCCAGGTTTTGGTGGTGGATTTGCTGCCAGTAATAATACTGGTGGATTTCCAAATGCTGCTGTTGGTGGAGGGTTTGCTGCCGTAGCATCCACAGGTGGAGGCTTTGCAAGCGTTACATCCACTGGTAGTGGGTTTTCTGGATTTGGTGCTCCTGCTGGCAGTGGATTTGCCGGTGCTGCTCCCGTTGGTGGTGGGTTTGCTGCTGCTGCTAATTCAACTGGTGGATTTGCAGGAGCTGGTTCTGGCGGTGGGTTTGGAGGAGCTGGTTCTGGCGGTGGGTTTGGAGGAGCTGGTTCTGGCGGTGGGTTTGGAGGAGCTGGTTCTGGCGGTGGATTTGGAGGAGCTGGTTCTGGCGGTGGATTTGGAGCATTTAGTAGCCAAGGAAGTGGTGGGTTTTCTGCTTTTAGTAACACTGGAGGTAATAAACCACCTGAGCTGTTCACACAGATGAGGAAGTAGTATTGCATTGCATCTTATACTAGAAAGTTCTTACACTAAAACGATTGGAAAGCAGTGAAACTCCATTATGGTTTTCCAAAAAGAAATAGATAGTAGAGTACGATATCTTCTAGTATAGCAAACGGTGCAATGTTAAAGTGTAGATTTTTGTTGTCCTTAACTCTTCGATGTAAAATTTTTCCTGAGAAATACATGAAATTTGTAGTCATGTTACGGTATGCTGTGTTCTGCTTTGAAATCATCTCCAAAACTTTGGTAAAAAAAATTATTTAGTCCTCAGGGATGTACACGGATCTCTGTACGAAATATTAATACTTAGAATTAATTATTTAGTCTTCATTTTAAGTGATTAATTAATGCATACTAATTTTATGATTGATAATACTTAGATGTGATTAATATGTGAAAAAATTAAACGTGGTAATTACTCCTTTCATTTCAAATTGTCATTTTAGCTAAAATAACTCCTGAAGTAAGAAACGTGGGCTACCAACGAGAGTTGCTTTTAACAGAAGATATTTGACTCCTAGAATATAGTGATTTAAAGATCGATTGAATTTCTAGATGTATTTATACCTAATGTCCAAGAGTAACTCATATACAATTGACTAGTGAAAAATAACCTATGAAAAAAAATAAACAATATCTTTGTCACACTAGCACACATGATTTTTTTATTTTTTGTAAAAATAAATAGATGTTAAATTTAGATGTTAAAATAAACAATATCTTAGTGGTGTTTATCGTAAAAAAAAATTAGTGGTGTTTAAATGAGTGGTTAAGACAAGCTATGCACATCCACATCCTCCATTCGATCCAAAATTTTGCTTAGTCAAATTTTAATTTCAGACTTAATCCTAAAACCAGACAATCTCATTATGTGCAGGTCTTATTAGATCAGGTGTCCAGGTCGTGAAATGAAAGTTTAAGCAAAATAAAATTATAAAATTATCATAATATTAATATTGTCTATAAGAAAAATCATGTAACTTTGAGCGAAACAAATTTGGTGTCTCAATAGTCTTACATACGGCTAAGTTCCATGTCTCTCATTGCAAGAAACAATCCCTTAAATTCTCCACACCCAATCAATTCAGCAAAAGAATGGTTTTAAAGGTGAAGCATGCAACAAAAAAAAAAAGAGTAAATAGGTAATTACCTCTAAGTTTCGTCAATTACTCCCTGAAATTAACAAAACTTCAATTACCCCCCTGAAATTGCATAACATTAGTCAATTTGCCCCCTCCATCAATTTCCTCCGTTAGTAAAAAAAAATTTGGATTTTTTTTACGTTATGTGCAAATATCCCCTTGAAATTTTGCACTTATGTGCAAAATGCCCTCCAAAACTTATAATAATCAAGCAAATTGGTCCCTGTGACAAAAAAAATTATTTTGCTCCCAATTTTTTTTATCTTTATCATTATCATTATCAAAGGCCCTTGTTTTAAACCATGTTAAAGAAACCAAGCAAACAAGTTGACCTGAAAGACAACACATGTTTTATATCATTCCCTATAAGTCACTTAGGAAAGCTCCCGCTAGAGTGGAGATGTAATTCTGCGTTATTCTGTCCTACCACCCTTGTAAGGAATACCATTAGGTTCACTCCAATCCCAAAGAATGCCACAGTTGCCAGACATTGGTTCACTGATCAATACAATCAGAATAACAAAATAAACAGTATTAGCAACCATGCTCTTAATATTATAGTGAATTAAATATG
>Ga0315915_1004397_pt1 | contig 17812 bp, 18 predicted proteins | sample MpolbnodulesMG_FD_207738 | JGI IMG/M metagenome (GOLD analysis project Ga0315915, IMG submission 207738) | Medicago polymorpha root nodule microbial communities from Los Angeles, California, United States - branched nodules | ecosystem: Host-associated > Plants > Roots > Nodule | place: USA...
CATTGGTGACATTGGCCAATCACAATGTCACAATACTTGCGTTTCTCTCTCTTTCACAAGCATTGTGACATTGTGATTGGTCAATGTCACCAATGCCACCCAACTCTATGTCACCCAAGTACTATCCGAGAGATCAAACATGCCAAAGCGGAAAAGAAGAAACATGGTTTAGAAACAGAGAAGGGCCAAACTCTTGAGGGGCTACCTATTGGAATGTAGGGTATAAAAATGATTGAGTGTTTTATTGTTAATTAAGCCAAATGCTTTATTAAATGTCTTACTTTATTTTTAGGAAGAAAAAAAAGGGAAATGCAAGTGTAAATTAGTCTCATAAATATTGATCCCTTAGTAAGTATGGTTACGGGATAGACTTACCAATAATATAATTGAATTTCCTGTATTTTATTAACCACTCAAATGTGTATTGTTCTTTAAGAACAATCAAATGTGTATTTATATTACCCACTTATTTAACCAACATATTTCGTATTAATCGCCTAAAGTAGTTCATTAGTCATTAAAGTGCAGGTATCCCTCAAAAACAGTTCAATAAAGTGAAAGTGATTAATCATTTATTCAAATTTATTCAACATAGTTATAAAATGATGACAAAAACATATGGATATTTCATTAACCACTTTTTGCTCATCACTAAAATACAAGTCATTAACGAGCAAGTTTGTATTTTCATTCATGAATGGCGGGGTGAGGTTTGCCAGATGAAGGAACGATGGTGAGTCGATCGAGAAAAAGAACGAGTGTTGGGTGTTGAAGGGTTATCTTCAAGTGAGAATGGAGAAAAAGAATGACGGTGGTGACGGAGAAGAGAACATAGAAGGGTTAGGTTCAAGTGAGTTGGAAGAGAATTGAGAAGAAGAAGTTTTTTTTTTTTTTGGTTGCATGAGAATAAGAAGGTTTGAACAAGTGTTGAGAGTGTGAGAAAGAATTACAACATGAAAATGGAAAAAATATAATGCACACTGTTTTTTATTTATTTGGATACAAACATATAATAACGCTTTCACAAAAGCGCCAACAGAAAGGTACCCCTATAAATATAATAGTGTTTTTAGTCAATTTTATGTTTCCTTATGCTGTTCTCTTTTCTTTCTTTCTTTTTTTAACAAAAAATCCATGGATCTACAACAACATCAAAAAAATCCCTCGATCTTGCTTTTCTCAATTTCAATTTCTTAATACATATGGCTTCTACTGACTTGCTTTTGTTTCCCTTTTATTGCCCATTTGTTCGATCATGAAATTAGCCAATTAAGGTGTGGATTCGTTAATCTAAAATTTGTACCGATTTGTTCGTCAAAAAAAAAATCTCAATTTCAGTTTTCTTTTGCTTACGATGGTGTCTTTCTTGTTTCAAAAATTGAAATAATTTTTTTCATGTGGCATCATAATATAATATATTTAGCATTATATGTGAATTAATTGGGTTGCTTCAATATCATCGATCTTCAGGTACCAAAAGCCTTTTGATGAATTAGATTTCACATTGACGGCAAAACAAGGAAAGATGAAGGATGAATTGCTTGTGTCTCGCTTTTACTTTTTATTTGATAGAGAGTTGTGAACCATTAGATTAATTTGATTTAATGGTTTAGATTTGATGTAAGTATTTTGACTTACACTTGGTGTCAACGGATCATGTCTCTCTATATATAATATTATTTATCCAAAAATGCCATCTAACCCTTATGTAATAGTGAATGTCTATATTTGATGTCAAAATTTATGTGAAAATCTTGTTTTTGTTTTCTTAATGAGAATTTTTTTATACAAAGTTGCGTTTTGAAAACGAGAGACTAAAGCAAACATCAAGGTTTAAATAGACCTCACATAAGTATAAGTACCAACATATTATTCACCAACGAGTTTCTTATGTTGGTAACGGAAGTTAAACTCATGTTCTTTAAAAGTAAAAATCAATTTTTTATCAACTACACCAATTTCGTTTTTTTTTTATATGAAAACTACACCAACTTTGTTAAAAGTAAAAACCAACTTCATTGTGATAAGCAAAATTTCATTTTTAAAGTTCATTATATAATTGATATATTGATTTATATAATATAAATCATATACACTGGTTATTAAATGAAATTAAAAAAATGTTTATGATAATGACCGAAGTGCGTTTTTTTTGTTTGTTTTAATCCATGTAAGTTTTTTTGTTTAGATCTAGTCTTTGCATATTTTTAAAAAGTCGTTTTTAGTTTTTTTTTGGACAGAAATAAGCGTATTGCATTTCATTAAATAGAAAGTCAGAAATACAAGATGGAATGTTATAGTAAATATGGAAACTAGGATTAAACAGAGCTTCCTTAGCTAAGCTATGAGCAGCACCGTTTGTTTGTCTCTGAATAAACTTCAAGTCTGAGTTTGCTAAATCAGTTGCTAGCATGTGTCTACAATCATTAATAATGGCCATATAATTTGAGACACCGTTGCTTCCTCCATAAACACTATCTACTACCGTTTTGGAGTCCATTTCAAAATCCATATTCAAAAGATGTAGATCTTTAACCCATTGCATAGCGGTCGGGAGCCCCATCGCTTCCCCTAAATCAACGTCGACAATCGGTGCAAACTATTATGTCTTCGCAAGGACAAAAAGTCCCTCTTCATCTCTAATACAAACACTGATTTCGACTTTGTTGAGAGAGTCGGAAAAAGAAGCATCCACATTGCATTTATAACGTCCTGGGCTTGGTTTCTTCCAATGCACACACGCAGTGGTTGCTGAATTATTTGGTTGGACATGTCGAATAACCTGCGCGTTCTGCCAACTTGTGAGTAATGTTCCAGCACGGTCACAAATGTCTTGAACCGTTTCTTGCGCATCGTTCCAAACTCTATTGTTTCTATGTTGCCAGATGCTCCATAGGGTGACTCCAAAAACTTGCTTTTGGTGACTGTCAAATTGCTGCAGAATTGAGAAAACAATCTCCACAAAAGACGCAGATGGTTGAACAATTTGCAGAATAGCATTCCACAGACCTGTGCGTTGCCAGCAGCTGATGCTTTTACCGCATTCGAAAAATAGATGGCTGATGTCTTCATCCGGATCTGCACAGACAGCACAGCTCATGGGGCATTGGACACCGCGACTATGAAGTTTGACCCTCGTTGGTAAGCAGTTACGGCAAGCACGCCACATAAAATTCTTAACTTTCGGTGGCAGTTTCAGATTCCAAATACTATTCCAGCAATCTGTAACACGGTGTTGGTTCAAGACAAGGTCGTTGTTAATAATGTCCCGGTATGCACTGCGAACGGAGTAATTCCCATTTTTCTCAAATCTCCATATGGCTGTGTCTTGTCGAACTGATGGTAGTAGCGGTGTTTTGTAAATCTGTTATGTCGTATTGCTATCGAAAACATAATTTATAAAAGCTGTGTTCCACTGTTTTGCATTTACCTGCAGCAGGTTTGCTACTTTGAGTTCACTCCACATAGCGTGCAATTCTGATATGGGTATGAGATGATCTTGATTTCCCAGCCAGGGCTGAAGCCAAACTGATATAGACTCTCCTGTTCCGATACTCCACTGAAAACGACGTCGCACCATCTCTTGAACTTTCCACAAGCCTCTCCACACGTAGCTTGGATTATGACCGGCCGCGGCTCCGAAATAATCACTTCTCGGATAATATTTAGCTTTGAGTAATTTAGTGATTAATAAATTCGGGCTTGTTACTAATTTCCAAGCTTGCTTCCCAATCATGGCCATGTTGAAAGCTTTGAGATTCTTGAATCCCATGCCACCGAAACACTTCGTTTTTAGTTTGTGACATCAACTTGACGTTGGGTCACGTGACATAATTTTTATTTAGTCATTTATGGCGCTGGTGGCTAAAAATGACAATTTGATAAATTTGCGAGGTTGAATCTAAACAAACAAAATATAGAGATTAAAACCAAAAAAATATTAAAGCTGTAGCAATTAAAACCATATTTAAACCTATTATTTTTTAGAGTAGTGATATTTGAACAACCATTTCATACAACTTTTGGTGACAACTTCTTTTTTTCTCTCATTTCATTGGTTAAAAACAATGGAGAGAGAAAAAGGAAGAGAGAGAATAAGAGAATAATGTGAGTATGAGAGAGAAAGTTGTCAAAAAGTTGTCACAAATTGGATGTACAAATATCATTTCTTTATTTTTCAATGGAAGATTCAATTTTTAGTGCTTATTGTGTGAATTGAGTAGTACTGCAGTATGCAACACAACTCTCTTTTAATAGAATTATCAGTGCTACATACACATACTTATGAATGAATTCAAATTTAGAGTCAAATTTAGAATCTCTAGTATTTAAAACTTACTAGAATTATTATATACTGTTAAAAAGACTACCATAATGATAAAAAAAAGAATAAGAATGTTGAACTTGTGTCGTCTCGTGGGTCAGCTGATGTTACTTGCTTGCTTGAGCTTCACTAAAGTCTAAACGACTGGATAACAGACGGCCATTTCCTTCCACCATTCAATATGGGTGTCCACCTACATTATCCAACTATTTCTACTGGTCAAAGTGGGAGCAAGCATATTTAAAATTTCAGATTCTTATATTTGATTCTAGTATTAGCAGTATTCCTTATTACAAATAAAAAACCGTGGCAAATCCATCAACTAAATAATCATATGCAAGAGTAATGCTCTGATCCAAAAATATTACCAGCATAGACCGACACTACAGTATAAAATAGTGAAATAGCTTGAAATTAAGCAAAACATTCAGCTAAAAACAAACGTAGTAAACTTTGGAGCTTTCTTCCATTTCGTTTGCTGCTTTTGACCAATACACCAAAGTGTCAAGAGAAACAGACAAGTAAGAGTATAAAAAAAAGTATATGACATTCAAATTTTGTCATTAATATTAGACACTACTCATATCAATATAGTTTCATACGTTTTCTTTTAGAGGAGTCTTATATGTTATAAATGTTACAAATTAGTCTATATATTTTCAAAATATTAATCAATTAGGTCCATTCGTTATAGTTTGTAATTATTTAACAATGGTGAGAGGCTATAATGATGTATGCTAAATGTTTTGGTGGCACATATGCAAGCTTCCACTATTAATCTCACTGCACCACATTCTCCTTCTCTTGATTTCAAACTAACATTAAGAAGTAATTGAACATATGCTCAGCGCTCATTATATTCCCAGCAAAGTGGCCAAGCATGTTCCACCTTTCTTTTTGATTTGCCCAAACGCATTGAAATGTTATGGTTCCGTATAGTGTCAACCAGTTATCCAGTACTTGATTTGTTTTTCAATATTTAATCATTTGCTGGGATACACGTGGAATTCAATGAATATGTTTTTTTAAAAAACTAATAATGGATGTTTAGACGGTAGACCAAAAATGCGTTAAAACACTATTTTTTATGCGTTAACCCTCCAGTTTTCAGGGGAAAAGACTTTAATAATATGGAATTCAATTACTTCCGCTTCATCTCCACTTACAAACACTCTTCACGCCTATGGGTGTAAGTGGTTCGGACAAAACCGACGAAATTGAAAGTCCAAACCAAACTAAATCAAACCGAAAAAGTATCCGACCTTGTATGGTTCGGTTTAAAATCGAACCGAACCAATCTAAACCGATCTAGTTTGGTTTGGTTCTCGATTTTTTATTTTGAGATCCAAGGAACCGATGATAACCTTACTCCTCATTTTACCAATATTATCTCTCCTCATACATGCTTATGATTAGGCCTAAAATTAAAGGCCAATTTAAAATACTCCTTAACTCATTTAATTTCTCTCATCATCATCTCATCACTTGAACTTTAATTCATTTCTACTAAAAAGAAGCCCTAGCCACTAACCACACCTAACCTAACTCATTGTTCCTCACCACCGTTGAGATTGCCCATCATCTCTTGGTTAGTATTATCATGTCTATACCTTCCAACTTTTGAAAAAATATTTTTTTATGTCATTGATTTATACTCATTATATTCCATTGCTTTAGATGCTTGTTTTCTATGCCATTGATTTATACTCTTTATAACGTACATTGTATTTATGCCCGTTTTCTATGTCATTGATTTATATTCATCATATGCCATTGTTTAATGAAGATTAGAAAGCCAAAAGAATCCATTGCCATTATCTATTTGTTATCTCAGAATAGCCGTAATAGATTTGTACCGATTAAAAAGAATAAAAGCATATATAAAATCGATTACCAGTTTCTGAAACTTCCCATTTCATTTAATTTTCTTCTATGAGTAATAACCGTTATCAAATCTGAATACATAGAAAAAGAACACCATAAAATTTAGGGTGCGGGTAATAGGTATCAAGGATTTGAGAATGAACCTACATGTTAGAGATTTCAGAACTACACAATGAAATAAAACTAAAAAGAACATGATAAAAAAAACTAATTGTATTTTCAAACAGACCGATCAACCGAACCAAATCGATTTATTTGGTTCAATTGATTTTTTTAAAAACAGTAAAAACCAAACCAAATCAAACCAACAAATATTTCATTGGTTCGAACATTTTTTGGACTGAAAACCAATCCAAACAAAACTGTTTATTTATTATCATAAGCTTTGTAAAACTATTTGACAGGATTTATGATAACGACTTATGACAGTTTACTTAGTTCTTTTAAAAAATAAAATTATTCTATCAAGTTCTCCAATATTGTTTATAAAACCAACTATGTTTAACTATAAAAATAGCTTATGAAAACTTATACATAAACAATTATCATGATAAACGCTTGTGCTATAAGATGCAAATAAATTGTATATCCACACATTTAGAAAATCAACACTTAGGGTATGTTTAGTTACACTTCTAGAAAAATTAGAATTAATTATACAAGTGTAGAATGATTCTAACACTTGAATGTTTTTGAGTTGTTTTTACTTGAAATTATAATGTATTGCTTTTGATTCTAAAATTAACTTTTAGAATCAAATTTATCTTCGATTCCCTTTTATTCGATGTATTCACACAAATTATTTTGCTTTTTCATCAAAAATCAATTTTAGAATGACTCTTTATAGTCTCATCCCATATAATTCTAGTTGCACCTAAATTTACTTAAAATTTTACAATAATACCAAAATTATTCTGTCTATGTAAAATTTTAAAAATCCCATTTTCATGATCATTCTGAATCTTCAACTCTTTTCACCCACAAACCATCATAGACGTGAAACCAAAATCAAAGATTGAATCAACATCTTTTTCATTGATCGGTACTCTATTCATAAATGTTAGTGAATTTCATCATCGAAGAGTTTCTATTTATTTCTTGTTCGTTGTGTGTTTTCCTGTTTTTTGTTATGAGTGCATGTGTGGACGACATATAATATAGACATGAATTTAGATTAAGTAAGTATTATTTCGGTAGGTCTCTTCAGCTGCAAACTTTGTTTGGCCAGATGCTCCTCTGGAGATTCTTGGTTCAATTACTTCCATAATATTTCGGTAGATGTGAAATCAGACTTATTTAAGATTATGTATCAATTATTAAGGTAAACATAATTTAATTTTACGTAGGCACTATTACTCATTGTGAGTGGTTAGTTTAAATTAAGTTTACTTACGTACAATTACTCACTATGAGAGGTTAGTGTAAATTCAATTTAAGTATGTACAATTACAACATGAGAGGTTATGTACAAAGACTCACTTTGACAGGTTGGTGTAAAATTCAGTTCACATACGTACAATTAGTCACTATGAGAGATTAGTGTAAATTCAATTTATGTATGTACAATTACACTATGAGAGATTAGTGTAAATTCAGTTTACATACGTAGAATTACTCACTATGAGATGTTAGTGTAAAATTCAACTTACGTATGTACAATTATACTATGAGAGGTTAGTGCAAATTTACGTATGTACAATTATACACTGTGAAATGTTAGTGTAAACTCAATTTACGTATGTACAATTATTCACTATAAAAGGTTAGTGTAAATTTAGCTTACGTATTTACAATTACTCACTATTAGAAGTCAGTATAAATTAAATTTATGTATGTATAACTTATATAGTGTGTGGACGTGAACATGTTTATACATACATACGGCATTGTCTAGGGTGGGAGACCTTGATAGGTCTCCTACTGTGAGAGACCTTTTAGAGTCGTTGGATTGAATGAGCACACAATAAATGAAGTACATTTGATTATTTCTTATTTGTTTATCTTCCTCTCGTATTTCTCTTTCGTGTGTAACCTCATCCTTCCACCATTTGCTTCTTCTTCACAACATCAACACTTTAAAGTGCAAAATTTCCCAGGCATGTAAACCCAATAATAACTCCAAATCTCTGATGTAGATCCAATAAATTCAAACATTCATACTAACACTTTTAAGTACAAATTAATGGGATAAACCCAATAAATTTAGACATTGATAATCAATGAAGAAAACTGGTAAAGTTACGACATTTAAGCTTCAACTCATCACCATCAATGTTCAAACTTTTATATTCATTAATTAAAGAGGGGAGAGCAAATTTGCAAGACCAACACACCTTCAACCAAGAACACAGTCCATAAGAATCACAAAAAGTTTCAAATCTTTTCAACATGAATGGTGTTGTGTGTCTGTTCCAAAATCATGTCCCAATAAAAAAAACGCAGCCCCTTCAATAGTTAACACATTCAAAGAAGTATGGAAATAGAGAATAGAAAAAAGAAGGGTGTTCCATGTCAATGGTTGCTGCGAATCTGGGAAAGTGAAAATGAAAGTAAAACTGTAAAAGTACTGGGTGTTGACACTGTAAGATAAGATCTATAAAATAATTTAAATCATTGAATATCATGAGTATATAAGCGCTCTGCATAATACAAGTTAATGTCCATTGGCATCCAAACAGATTATCATGAATATCATGAGCACAAAATCAATTTTAGATCTAAATTTAAAATTGAAAATGAGTTTGGCTTGCTATTAGGTCCTTACGTGCTCTTCTCCGGTGAGAGTTCATGTTATGAATTTCTTTTTTTGTTTCAAAGGATGAATCGAAAATTAATTAAAAATGGATTTAGTTTGATATATGACTTGAATATTGAAAACCTGGTATAAAGAACGAAGAAAAAGAAAAATCAAATCCACAATTGTTGAAACATGTGAGTTGACTCAAACAAAAAACTTGGTAGTTTATTCAAAATATTCACCCTAATTCTGATTTAAAGTCATTGTCAATTTGTGACTTGCCTTCAATTTGTTATGATTTTCCTTGTTCTTTTTGTTAGGTTTGCACTAATTGATTACGAACTTTCTTATTGCCCCCACTCCTATCACACACCCTTCAAAATTTTCATATTGCCTCCGTTTAGATTCTAGATTCTTAAGCGTGTTTTTGGGTTTTAGATTCTAGAATCTGAAAGCCATCAGAAGATCAATAATTTTGCCATTAAATTACATTTTGTCTTGACAGCAACAACAACAAAATTCAACTAAAACAAAAAATTATGTTTTTTTTATTGGTTTGACGTATAGAATTCGAATTCTTAACATTCATATATGATTCATGTTATACAATCTGAATTGTGTCAAACCCCCCAATTCACCAATTTCTAAACACATTGGGATTCAATATATTGATATATTTCGGATTCTATAAACCGAACATGTAAAATACTTATTTGACATATTCAATATTTTTCAAATTCAAATTTGAACTTCAAAAATATAGCATGAACATTTAAATCAAAATCTAGATAAGTTTAAATGATATAAATATTATAAAATCGATGTAATAGAATAAATATTATACAAATAGAGAAGGTGCACACTCATTTTTGTCAGTCTTTGCATCCCATCAGTTCAAATCATAGGAATTAACGAATTCAAACTTTATAGTTTAATATTTTTATACATTAGTGTTTTTATAACAATTGTCCTAAAAGTACTGTTTAACATTTTTTTTTTTTAAGTTTATGTGGATTTCCTTTAGAAGAACTTAAATTTGCTAATATTTTCCCAACATTAAGACCTAAGATTTGATTGATAGTATTTGATTCCTTCATGATGAGCTTCGTTGCCACACTGATATTTATCACTCTTACGAATAAGCATAAATTATGCTCACTAGAAATTTCCTCTTAATAAAACTCACAATGTCAATATGAATGTTACTGGTAATTCGGCCTGTGAATGTCTGCAACTAGAGTGGTAAATGCATCAAAAGTTTTTACCATAACTTCGGAATTTATTTCATGTGATATTTGAAATTGATTCTTTGATGACAACTTCTATTATCCTCTTCTTTCAAAAAATAAAAAAAAAACCTATTATCCTCTGAAGATAAACCTCAAAATCTTGTCTCAAACATCTCTTTGAAGAGGCTCTAAATCTTCTTCACATGTTGGATTGGAATACCTCAATTTCTCCTTGCTTCCGTATTGTGTGTTTTTAGTTTCATCATGTACCATTTTTTGGAAGGCGACATGATTCATTCACTATTTTGTGTTATTTAGTTTAATGCAACTGGTGTTTTCCTTAACATTCTTTCATTGGTTACAAAGGGAAAAGGAAGAAAGAGCTAAGGTCTCACAAACCGAGTACCATTAGCATCAACGGTTAAAAGGGGACCTAAATCCATGGGGGGACTTCTACAGATTGTTAAGTCGACATTGTTTCTAGCATCCAGCTACACAAACTAGTCCACACAAGAATTACATTCGCCATAGATGTGAGATATATGCACCTATCACTTACGCTGCAACAACTCACTCAACATAGCAACCTCGTTACCATATATATATAAATGATAGGGTAAATTGCACTAACCTCCCTTAAAGTCTTCTAAAATAACACTCTCACCCCCTTTAGTTTTCAAAAAACACTAACCTCCCTTATACATTTACGGTGTTTGCCTCATTAGTTAACTTGCATCATCTAGACATTACCCCCATGACATACAAGAAATCCAGTACCAAATAGTATTATTTATCTCATACTTCGTTAATCCAAAATAGCAAATAGTATACAGTGAACATAGTGAACATGATTCATATCATTCTGTGAAAATGATAAATTCGTCAAGAGCTTGGATGTCAAAGCAAAAGTTAAATTGAGATTCAAACAATAAGATAGAAGATTAAAGCAATACTCACACACAATTCAATACGCTCAACAAATTGAAAGGATAATTTTCCTTAAATCAAGTTTCAACCACCGAATTGAAATTTATGTAAAAATTAGGTATTTCAAACACGTAAAACTAGAAGAAAAAATTTATGGAAAAGGAAATTAGAGCAAGTTGTGAAGAAAGGAGAAATGAGTGAGACAAAAATTCAGCAACAAGAAAGCAATTGAAAAATCATTTAGCTTTTTTTTTTTTTGAAGGAAAATCATTTAGCTCATTGGCATTTGCTTTCTATAGAGGTCCACTGTTTCTTTTAAGAGAGAAGTAACAGTGTTATCATTCAAGGGAAGTTTATGTAGGTTTGTAAAATAAACAAGGGAGGTTAGTGTAAGTTTTAAAACTAGAGGGGGTGTAAATGTTATTTAAGAAAAACTTAAGGGAGGTGAGTATAATTTCCTCTAAACCCAATATATTTAATAGTCTTGCTAACGAGTGTCCTAAAAACAGGGCCGACCTAAGGACTAAGCAACCCAAGCAAGGGCTTTAGGCCTCAAAATAATGGGTGAAAAAAAGGCCTCTAAAAAATTAATTTGGTTATAAGTATATTATATGATAGATAAATTACAGACATTTACATAACATAACTGATTAATAAGAAGACCTCAATTACTCTTGGTCATGAATTCAAATTTTGATCTTCACAAAATTAATTTTATATAAATATTTTGTTAGAAAAAAATATTTTTAAAGGCCACATTAACATTTTTGCTTTAGGCCTCTTAATCTCTAGGGTCGGACCTGCCTAAGAACACTCTTTAAGAGTTCTCAATTAAGAAACTATTCATTAAAATGTTGCTTTTTATTTCCTTAAAGAATGCTCTTAGGGCACTCATTAGCATTTTCATATATTTAAATCGCGTAACTTGTGGTATGATATGATATGATCCCAATTTTCACTACGTTAAAAGCGCTTCACCTTTTATTTAAGCGAAAATCATATATTTCTATGTCCGGTCTCCAAATCTCAAATCTCCCCTTTTTTTGTGATGTCCATGATTCGAACGTCAGACCTTGCATATATATTATACATGAGAAATGATAACCAAACACAAATTATGAGACACAAATACAACACCATGGACAATTTTGACATTTCAACATTAAAGTAGGGGGCAATTTTGTAAAAGCACAACATACCCTCTACCTTCTTCTTTTCGTTTTCTCATTTCACTCTCTCAGACCATCAACCATGTTCCCTCTCTTCTCTTTTCTCTCTCATCGCTGCCACGCACCGTCGACAACCACCGTCCTCCCCCACCATCGTCGTCATTGGTTACCACTACCATATCATTGCTGTCCCCGTTCTCCACAACGAACGGCTTCACGTCACTGGCGACCTCCACTTTTCCCTTGCACCATCATCGACCTCCACTTCTTCCTCACATCGCGGACATCCTGCACTTCTCCGTCACACCGCGGAGAATCCGTTCGGATCAACAACATTGAATCATCAATTGAAAAAACGAAGCCCATATCTATCCAGACTCCGACGAGAGAGAACTTCTAAACTCCAACGACAATGGTGTCAAACCCTGACAACAATGGTTAGTGAGAGAAGTGACGAGGCCGATGGAACTCAGAGAACCGACGAAAGAAACTTTGGAGATAAGAGAGAAAGATGACAGAGAGGTGGTGTTGAAGGAGAGAAGAAAATGAGATTAAAAAAAATGAAAAAAAAATGTATAAAGCTATAGTGTTATACGATGTCTGTCTTGTGTTTGATTTTTTGTGTTCATTTATCATTTCTGATTATACATTGTCTTTACTAATTGAACTAAGCTTACGCACACTCAAATCTTCCGATTAAGTTTTTTGATGAGCAATTAAAAGAGAATTAAAAATAATATATTACTAAAAAAATATGAAAATGTTGAAAAAGGAATGTTATTCCAATTGTGGGCCCATTCGGCGTTGAAAAGTGCAGGAAATGAGGTGAAGCGATTACCTCGGCACGTGAGTCAGCGTGTTTGTCAAGCTGTCTCTTGTTAAGTCACGTGTCGTACGACCCCTTTATATAATACTCACTCACTGTGTCGGTTTCGCCTAACATAACATGCGAAACAATGAAGCAAAGCAACCAAATTCTCTCTCACTCTCTTCACTCTAATCACTCCCATCACACCTTACCATACTCTCGCCCACACCAAATCCCCCCTCTCAGCAAGCAATAGCCCAATACAAATACGACACGCAAGCAAGTTAGGTCACACATATTTATAGAGAGAGAGAGAGTTTTGATTGATCGATTCATTATTTCACCCAACGCAACACATCACAATCACAATCACAAATCCTTATTCCAGGGATTTTCCCCCAAATCTTCCATCCGAGTTCGAGAAGAATTTTAGGGTTTCTCTATTTTCCCCCAAATTCTTCTACCTATTTCTTCACATTTTATTCCGATTTAGCAATTTCATCAAACCCTTCAGGTTCCTTCTTCATCTTCTTCTTTCTAGGGTTTTTAATTTCTATAAATTGGGTTTCTTATGATTTATTTTTTATCTTTTGTTTGTAGAACCGAATTCTCTGAACTGTATGAATGTTTGTAAACCTAATTTATAATAATAATAATAATTATGAGGAAGAAAAGAAAAGGAAGTGAAACTGATGCATCTACGGATCTGGGTGTTGTTAATTTGGATTTGGATCATGCTGGTTCTGTTGGATCGTCGAATTTGAAGTCCCATTACTCGTTAGAAGATTGTTGTAGGTTGAAGAAACGATGTAAAGAAGATGCTGACACTCACATTGAATTTGAAGGTTCCTTTAAAAGTAGGCTTGCTGGCATTGCTACTGCTCCGCCTTTTGGGACGTCATCTTTGATTACACCTACTAGGGGACTTAAGAGGAAGATTGGTTGTATTGATGTTGCTACTCAGATGGGTAGGAAGAAGAAGATTGATGATGATTATGTTACTAGGGAAGCCATCGGCCAAGGGAAATTTGGATCCGTTTATTTGTGTAGGTCTAGGGGTAGTGGAGCGGAGTATGCGTGTAAGACTTTGAAAAAGGGGGAGGAGACTGTTCATCGGGAGGTTGAGATAATGCAACATTTGTCTGGACATTCTGGGGTTGTGACGTTGCAAGCAGTTTATGAAGAAGCTGAATGTTTTCATCTTGTCATGGAATTGTGCTCCGGGGGACGGTTGATTGATCAAATGCTTAAGGAGGGTCCGTTCTCGGAGCAGCGGGCTGCTAACACTCTCAAGGAAGTGATGTTGGTCATCAAGTATTGTCATGATATGGGAGTTGTGCATAGAGATATCAAACCTGAGAATATTCTGCTCACAAAATTGGGAAAATTAAAGCTTGCAGATTTTGGACTCGCCATGAGAATTTCAGAAGGTAATATGCCAACCCTATTTGGATATATATTTTTCCTTTTGTGTGTATGTATTCAACTTTGACCTTATCCTTTTGTAATCTGTCTTTTTGTAAAACAAATTATCCAGTGGGTATGTATCTGCATTGTGTTTATGTATGTTCGAGTGTACTTATTTTTGTTACTTCCTATGACATTGTTAACAATGTTTTTGAAGGTATTAAATCACAAATGAGCTTTCAACATAGACTGTGAGATTTTGGAAGTGTTTGTTACTGCAACTTTTCCAATTTCCATAAGTGTCTGTTATTGCAACTTTTCCGATTTCCATATATTCCATCTTTTTTTTAATATCATCGTGTTTTTAGGAGTAAAAATGTCGGGTGGGTTTCATTTTGCACTGCCAAGGCCAACTCTTGCAAGTATTCCGTTTTCAGCTTCATCTAAACTCAATATGATCCTCCACATGTCATTGTCGACACATTATCTCTCTAATGATCTTTGTCGACACATTCTCTAATGATCTTTGTTGTCGACACACAAAGATTTAAATGGAAAATTTACCAAATAGTGGAAGGAGGTAGGTGATAGACACTACGACCTCCCGTCCCTAAAAACACATGACTGACCGGTCCATCAAAACACATGATCCGGAGAGTAAACCCTACTAATAGATTAACCTCTTCGGCTTTTAAGCCCGTCATAGTGCATACTATTGAGCAGCCTCGTACTTGCGCCATCAAAACCGTATAGTAAACCCTAATAATAGAGTAACCTCTTTGGCTCTTTACCGTCGAAGTATTGAGCATCCTCCTGATCACTCCTCTAAACTCTTCAGCCGAGCTGTAGCCTCCGGTGACCTCTATTTTCTGACTAAGTTCGTTTTCCAGCAACTTCTCCTCGTTCTTCACTCCCTCTGTTATTCTGATTTTCCTATCCATCCTATACTATTTTGGTTTTTTCTTCTCTGTTTTGTACTATTTGAGCAGTTGATTATTTTTTATATTGTCTTGTTTTTTTGTTCTACAGCATGACAATATAAGTTTACATTTTACAGTTCTTGATATATGTTGTTAGTTTTTAAAATAATATATTCTGAGGTTTTTACATATTTTTATTCATTATACTTTCTGGCATGCTGCCGTGAACCATCATCCGCCAACAGTGACATTGTCATACTGGTCCTCTGAAACCATTGTCACCCACTTAGTTCCTCAAAGATGCAAGATTATCATATCAGCATGTTAGTTCTTTATTATCACTACTTCAGTCATCCACATGGACAAATTTGGTGACTACTGCATTTCCTTGAGGGGCTAATTTGGTGAAAATTTCTTTTAAGAACTACAAAGTAACACTACATTGTTTGGGGCTAATTTGGTGAAAATTTCTTTTAAGAACTACATAGTAACACTATAATGTTTGGGGCTGATTTGGTCAGTGGTGTTTGAAGGGTTAGTGTGGCAACATTCTGATCTTTGGAGGATTAAATTGATGGTTTGCTTTTGTAAAATAATTTGGTGGTTGGGACTAGGTCATAGGTAAAATTCTTGTATATGTTTGAGCTTCACATGTTCTTATGGTCGGGCAACATTGTTTTCATTTTATTTTTAGCAATTGCAAATTTTATTAACAAAGTTGACTTATTTTAATCTGGTTCAGTTATCAATCTGATATTATTCATTAAAGCAACATCTTATAAGCTTAAAATTTGTATCTCAGGTCAAAACTTGACGGGATTGGCTGGAAGCCCTGCATATGTTGCCCCTGAAGTATTGTCGGGCAAATACTCTGAGAAGGTTGATATATGGAGTGCTGGAGTGCTCATGCATGCTCTGTTGGTTGGCTCCCTTCCATTTAAGGGAGATTCATTGGAAGCTGTTTTTGAGGCTATTAAGACCGTCAAATTAGATTTCCAAGCAGGGATGTGGGAATCAATATCTAAACCTGCAAGAGATCTTATAGGGAGAATGCTGACAAGGGATACTTCGGCCAGGATATCAGCTGATGAAGTACTTAGTAAGTCCATGATAGATTATGAATATATCATGCGTGGTTGGGTGTCTCTCTAATTGAAGTTTCTTTCGTTGTAAAATAGATAATAGAATTATTTTATATTTATCTTGTGTTTTCCCAACTACTCCTGAGGAAGTTCGATAAATTGAAGATTTGCCTAGTTACAACATGCTTTACTAAACATTTAAACAAAACAACCCTTGTCTCTTAATTAATGATGGTTAATTGGTTATACCCCTCTGCACTGCTTGTGTCTATCTTTTATGTTTTTGGTAGAACAGTGAATCTGTTCATGGTTTAGTACTATCTATTTTGTCGCATGTTCCTTTTCTGTGCCTATGATACTTTTTTCATGTTTCCTAAATACTTTCTTGAAGAAAAAACCACAGATATTATTTGACTCTTTTAAAGTTGTTTGCCTTGCATGTTATACTAATATTCCGTCTTTCAATTTCAGGGCATCCATGGATTTTGTTCTACACTGCCCAATCAATGAAGATGCTGCCCATCAAAATAAAATTGAAGAATCAAACTGGTGCCGCAAGCAGACAGCTTGTTGCCTCACCGGAACCTAGGTTAGGAAGAAACATGATAGATAATGGCTCAGTTAGCGAGCTTCCATCCTCTGAAAGTTGCTATTCCGATGATCAGGATGAATGTGCGTTGATTGATGCACTCGCCACTGCAATTTCACATGTGAGAATATCTGAACCAAAGAGGACCAGGTTGTGTAGCCCCACTGGCCCCATAGTTCAGCAAGGTTCATCTAACATGAAGGCTAACAACCTCTGTAAAGCATTTTGACATAACGACAGGCTGACACCACTTCCACTGCCTTTACTATTTTAGCTATGGGCAAAAGTGAATTTACATGCTGACATCCCATGTTAGGTTGGCCTGGGTCTTCTCGGAGTTCCTTTTTAGTGTAAGATATAATTGCAAAACGTCTTTTTGTCCCTTTGCTCGTTAACTCAATAATAGTTGACTGACAGCTGAAATAATTGTACAGCCTATGTAAATAGAAAATTAATCTATTGCTTCCATGTTCTTGATCCTCCCTTATGTGGTTTTGACAGAGTATGATTTCTCACTTGATGTTCATTTGAAGATTTTAGCTCATTTTGAACGGATTTTAGGGTAGTTTAATTAGGGAAATTTGTATTTAAAGCTCTTTACTCCCACGCCCCGTCCCCCTAGCCCTCCCATTTCCATATACACTACTTAATCAGGTGAGAAGTTAGAAGAGGATAAGAGGAGTGAAAGAGAGTCGTAAGAGATAAAAAGAAGAGATCTTGAGGTTTAACATGAAAG